>Ga0215265_1140_pt1 | contig 7099 bp, 3 predicted proteins | sample JAMX8_100Endo3_C_FD_182615 | JGI IMG/M metagenome (GOLD analysis project Ga0215265, IMG submission 182615) | Enriched cells of freshwater protists from Biology Centre CAS, Ceske Budejovice, Czech Republic - JAMX8_100Endo3_C3 | ecosystem: Environmental > Aquatic > Freshwater > Unclassified ... | reverse complement strand
GGCAGGTTATGGCTCTAGACGATCTCTTGAGACTCAGATCCGGTTAGGTCAGGTTCGTGTTAATAACCAAATTGCTACGCTTGGCCAGCGGGTTCTAGGCAAAGAACGAATTGAATTGCATGGGCAGGTGGTGCTGCCTACAAAGATAGTGCCACGTTTATTGATGTATCATAAACCTGTGGGACAAATTTGTACACGAGTTGATAAAGAACAGCGTCCTACAGTGTATACATGTTTGCCACCCATGACTACTGGCAAATGGCTTTTAGTGGGTCGCTTGGATATTCAGACGTCAGGATTGTTGTTAGTGACAAATCATGGAGCGCTTGCTCATTACTTCATGCACCCAAGGGGGCAATTCGATCGTGAGTATATCGTCAAACTCAGTGGCCATCTCACATCGAATAAGATTAAAGCATTACAAAGCGGATTGGTATTAGAAGGAGAATTCTTAAAATTTAAACGATTGGAGGTTGAACGTACCGAAGCTGATAAAGTTTGGTGTCGAGTGATCTTGCAAACTGGTCACTATCATGAAGTTCGTCGTTTATTTGCTAGCCAGAAATTACTGGTTATGCGTTTGCGGCGAGTGCGGTTTGGGCCGTATCAATTACCAAGATCGTTAGCTCCTAAGCACTATCGTACGCTGCCTATCGATAGGCAATTACAGCAAATCGTTATGGCCGGTTAAATCGGTTACTTAAAATTTGGTTTATTTGTTCTAAAATCGATGTTGTTGGTGGCAACGGTGAGCTGGCCGGTAGAGCAGTGGCTCGTAGTGGTGTGGGATGTTGAGTTAAGTCCAACTGATGTATTTGAATGGTGGTGTGTCTTAGTTCTTCTTGTAAAATCTTTTCTAGTGCTTGTAGGGCTATTTGGCTTACATAAAATGATCCCCAATAAGCCACACTGGTATTATGCATACAGTGATTGGCCAAGAAAATATCACTTTGATTAGAGCATTTGAGTGCGGGTAGGAGCTGATTAATTAATAAAAAAGGTTGGTTAAGATTGTAGTCTATAGTATGTTGCCAACTATCATAAGGTGTGTATTCAATTGGTGTAAGAGGATGGAGGATGGCTGACAAATGGATCAATATGTTAAGTGTGCCTAAGTGTTGAGCAATCCATTCCCTCAATTGTTCAAAAGCTTCTGGGGTAAGTGCTGAGAGGTGATAGTCGTACTCCGACAAATTATCCGGGATAGGATCGTTGGGCAAATAAATTTTTACATATTGGATCCCTAGCGTTTGCCATGATTGTAATATAGATGGGGGTAGTAATGCCAATGCATCCCATAGAACGATGGTTTTACCGGCTAACGGGCTCATGCTGCAGAGGGTGCAGTGGTTTTTGTTAATAAATGGTCAATTTCGTACAATGCTAATAAGGCTTTTTTAGGGGTCATTTCATCAGGTTGAGTCAGGGCTCTGATAGCTTCTAAAAGTTGAGTATCTTGCGACGGTATAGGCAAGATAGGTGGCGTTGATGGAGTTGGTGTTTGTTGTAGTTGATGTAATTGTTGTTGAGCAGCTTGAATTACTGCCGAGGGAACCCCTGCTAATTGAGCAACTTCTATACCATAGCTTTCAGTGGCAGCACCAGTTTTAAGCTGATGTAGAAAAATTAACTGCTCTGCATGTTTGATAGCAGCGAAGTGTACGTTCTTTACACCTGTAGATAATTGATCAAGCTGAGTTATCTCAAAGTAATGAGTTGCAAACAAAGTTAAAGATTTTATAGTATCAGCGAGATACGCTGCACAAGCCCAGGCTAGAGCAACCCCATCGAACGTACTGGTGCCTCGACCAATTTCATCGACTAATACCAAGCTTGAACTTGTGGCATAATTTAAAATTTGAGCCATTTCAGTCATTTCTACCATAAATGTTGAACGGCCGCTACTGATATCATCAGACGCTCCAATACGAGTAAATATTCTATCAATGGTTCCAATAGTTGCTTGCTTTGCGGGCACAAAACTACCAACATGGGCCAATAGGGTAATCAAAGCAATTTGGCGCATGTAAGTTGATTTCCCACCCATATTAGGGCCAGTAATAATCAACATTCGCTGCTGATTGTTTAGGATTGTGCTGTTGGCAATAAATGATTCTTGATGATGATATTCAATGACTGGATGGCGGCCTTCTTCGATATGAATTTCACATTGATCGGATAATGTCGGTCGACTAAAGTTTAAACTATCAGCTCGCTCTGCAAAATTATTGATAACATCTAATTTAGCGATAGCATTAGCCGTTTGTAGTAGTGGGGGCAGTTGCTCAATCAATTGAAGCAAAATAGTTTGGTAGATCTCTTTTTCTAAAGCCAGTGCTTTCATTCTGGAGGTTAAAATTTTCTCTTCAAGGTTTTTAAGTTCAGGAATAACAAATCGCTCGAGATTTTTTAATGTTTGACGACGTTGATAATGTTCTGGAGCTTGAGTGGCTTGTTGCCGAGGCAGTTCAATATAGTAACCATGGACTTTATTATACCCCATTCTCAAATTGGTTAGGCCCGTTGTTTGACGTTCTTGCTGTTCTAAATTCAGTAAATATTGGTTGGTATCGGTATGAATTTTTCGTAATGCATCTAGCGTGTCATCATAGCCCTCAGCGATCACTCCGCCGTCTCTTAGTAGCACGGGTGGTTGATCAACAATGGTTTGGGCTAGTAAATTGATGATTTTTGGAAATGTATGTATGGCACGATTGAGCGCTGCCAAATCATGATGTTCAGGTAAGCTGGCTTTAAGTTGAGGTAATGCCATTAGGGATTGTTTTAAAGCAACCAAATCGCGAGGTCTGGCTGTTTGCAGTGATACTCGGGCTAAAATACGTTGTAGATCGCCAATTTGTTTAAGTTGTTTGGCAATATCCATCATGCTGTGTTGCTGGAGTAAAGCATCGATTGCATTATAGCGAGCGAGCAGTTGTTGAGTTTCTCGCAATGGTTGGTGTAACCACCGTTGAAGTAAGCGACTACCCATAGGCGTAGAGGTTTTATCGATGATGCCTAATAAGGCGTGAGCCCTAGAGCCAGAGAGGCTACGGGTGAGTTCCAAATTTTTTCTAGTGTCAGGATCGAGCATAACACACTGTTGAATATCTGTGTGGGCAATAGATCGGATATGAGGCACTTGGCTTCTTTGTGTGGCTAACACATAATCTAATAATCCACCTGCTGCTGCAATAATGAGGGGTTCTGTTTGAATAGAGCTCAGCGCGTTAGGAGGCAAATGTGTTTGCAATGTATGCAGTGCGGTTTGATATTGAAAGGCTTGGAGTGGTCGAGTTGTAAGCGTTGCTGAAATTTGTTGGCCGGTCAGTTGTGTTGCTATGGACTCTGGGACTAAGATTTCTGCTGGATTTAAGCGGGCTAATTCATGTACACACAGTTCAAATGTCGGAACTGTGGTGCCTTGGAAATGGCCACTGGTGATATCTAGAGTGGCAATTCCAAAAGTTTGTTGCTCAGCTTGTTGATAAATACTGGTCAATAGACTATCTTGATGCTCATCAAGTAATGCCTCATCGGTTACGGTGCCTGGGGTGACCAAGCGAGTGATTTTGCGTTCCATGGGGCCTTTTTGATTGGGTGAACCGATTTGCTCACAAATAGCTACCGATTGTCCTTGCTTGATTAATTTTGCAAGATAATTATCGGCTGCATGGTAGGGAAATCCAGTCATGGGAATGGGTTTACCATTAGAATAGCCACGTTTGGTTAATGTTAATTCAAGTAATTCAGCCGCTTTATGGGCATCGTTGTAAAATAACTCATAGAAATCGCCCATTCGATAAAAAAGTAAGATATCAGGATATTCAGCTTTGATGGCTAAATATTGTTGCATCATTGGCGTATGTTGGTCAGTCAATTCATTCATGTTGAAATCTTGTACAGTGATAGATAGTATTATTTAACCATAGGATTGAACTGTTTTAAAGTTTTTGGAATTTTAGCGCTGATAGTGGTAATTAAACGCTCATTTATTTGTTAATTAGTGCAGTAAAATTGGGCAGATGTTCATCTGGCAAAAGATGTGTGATAATACTCATCTTGCTTAGGTTTTCAAAATACAAAAGAGGGTCTGGAATGGAAATTAGTAAAGAAAAGGCGCTGAGTGCGGCTATCAGCCAAATCGATAGACAATTTGGAAAAGGTTCAATCATGCGTTTGGGGGATAAACATGCAATTGGTGACGTGGATGTCGTATCAACGGGTTCATTTGCTTTAGATTTAGCCTTAGGCATCGGTGGTTTACCTAAAGGTCGTGTTGTAGAAATCTATGGTCCGGAATCATCTGGGAAGACGACGTTGACCCTCCAGGTCATCGCTGAATGTCAGAAGGCAGGGGGTACGGCGGCATTCGTTGACGCAGAGCATGCTCTCGATCCTGGTTATGCTAAAAAATTAGGGGTGCGAGTCGATGATTTGTTAATATCTCAGCCAGATACGGGTGAGCAAGCACTCGAAATTACCGATATGCTGGTTCGTTCAGGGGCTGTCGATGTGGTCGTGATTGATTCTGTTGCTGCTTTGACCCCTAAAGCAGAAATTGAAGGGGATATGGGCGATCAGCATATGGGATTACAAGCCCGGTTAATGTCTCAAGCACTACGGAAATTAACTGCAAATATTAAGCGAACCAATTGTTTGGTTATTTTTATTAATCAAATCCGGATGAAGATAGGGATTATGTTTGGTAGTCCAGAAACCACCACTGGTGGGAATGCCCTGAAGTTTTATTCGTCTGTTCGCATGGATATTCGGCGTACTGGATCTATTAAGAAAGGTGACGAAGTCATTGGTAATGAAACCAGGGTCAAAATTGTTAAAAATAAAATGGCTCCTCCATTCAGACAAGCTATGTTTGACATTTTATATGGCGAAGGGATTTCTAAAGAAAGTGAAATTTTGGAGCTTGCAGTGCAGCATGGGTTTATCGATAAAGCCGGTGCTTGGTATAGCTATCAAGGCGATAAAATTGGTCAAGGTAAAGAAAATGTTCGACAGTTTTTGAGAGATAACCCAGCCTTATTGGAGACTTTAAATAATATGCTGCATGAAAAATTAGATCCAAGGCGCCAGCAACCTGAGGCAACCGATGCGGCAGCTTTATAGTGGTTCAATGCTTATTATTGATGGTCTCTTTGTATTACAATGAAAGCAGCAGATATTCGTAAAACGTTTTTAGAGTTTTTTGCTGGTCAAAATCATCAGTTATTGCCGTCTGCATCATTGTTGCCAACGGAGGATCCTAGTTTATTGTTTACCAATGCTGGGATGGTCCCGTTCAAGCAATATTTTTTGGGGCAAGCCAATAGTCCTGCCCCGAATCTTGCCTCGATTCAATGCTGTATGCGAGCTGGTGGTAAGCATAATGATTTGGATAATGTGGGCTATACAAAGCGGCATCATACATTTTTTGAAATGTTGGGCAATTTTAGTTTTGGAGGCTACTTTAAAACGGAAGCCATTACTTTAGCTTGGCAGTTTTTGACCGATGTGTTGGCGATAGATGCGCATCGGTTATCGGTCACAGTCTACCAAGAAGACCAAGCAAGTGTTGATGTGTGGCGAGATAAAATTGGACTACCTGCTGAACGTATTCACTATGGCCCTGCAGCAGATAATTTTTGGTCAATGGGAGATACAGGTCCATGCGGACCATGTACGGAGATATTTTATAATCATGCAAATACAGATCAACCGATTGATGAATCTGTTGATGCGGATCAATTGGTGGAAGTGTGGAATTTAGTATTTATGGAATTTAATAAAACCCATGATGGGACGTTGATTCCGTTACCAGTGCCCTCAGTTGATACAGGGATGGGATTGGAGCGTTTGGCTGCGATTAAGCAAGGGGTAAGTGATAATTATCAAAGTGATTTATTTCAACCATTGATTGATTTTTGTATTCATCATTATGGGTTACCGACAACGTTAACGCCATCTTTAAAAGTGTTGGTTGACCATATTCGCTCAGTGAGTTTTTTAATAGCAGAAGGTGCTTATCCTGGCAATGAAGGCGCAGGTTATGTATTGAGGCGTATCATTCGTCGAGCGCTGCGTCATGGTCGTCAATTGGGGATTGAATTACCATTTTTTCATCAGTTAGTGGAACCATTAGTGGCTGTTATGGGTGAAAGCTATCCTCATGTGTTGGCTCAGCGGCAGAGTATTGAGCGAGAAATTGCTCGTGAAGAAGCATCTTTTGCTCGAACGTTAGACCGGGGATTGCATATGTTTGAGCAGGCATTACAATCGATAGATGATCCTATTATTCCAGGGAAGATAGCGTTCAAGTTATATGATACCTATGGTTTTCCCATTGATTTGGTTACGGATTTGGCGAAAGAGCAAGGATTAGCCGTTGATATGGCTGGCTTTCAGGCGTTGATGCATCAGCAAAAACAGCAAGCTAAACAAGCTCGTCATCCTGCGTTCATAGATGTGACTAAAAATCTTGAAGTACAATCTGATTTTTTGGGTTACACAGACGATAGTAGCCAAGCATCGATTATTAAAATATTGTCCGTTGATCAGCCAAGTGATACGATGATAGGGGTTGTGTTAGATAGAACTCCTTTTTACCCAGAGTCGGGCGGACAAGTGGGTGATATGGGATGGTTAACATCCGATGGTTTGATGTTTGAAGTTAAAGACACACAACGAGTCAATCAAGCTATTGTTCATTATGGGTATGTACGCCAAGGCCAACTGGACGAAGGCATTCAGGTACAAGCCGCTATTGATGGGTCACGACGGCAAGCGATTATGCGCAATCATACGGCAACTCATTTATTACACGCAGCATTACGAAAGATTTTAGGTGATCAAGTATTACAACGAGGCTCGTTGGTTGATGCCGCTCGATTGCGGTTTGATTTTTCCTATCCAGAGCCTTTAACGGTAGAACAGTTAGATACTATTGAACAGCTTGTCAATGATAAAATTTGTAGTAACCTCGATTGTAGTGTGAGCGATACAACCCAAGACGCAGCCAAGCAGCAAGGCGCATTGGCATTATTTGACGAACAATACCAACAGCGCGTTCGGGTCTTGAATATAGGCGGCTTTTCTGTAGAAT
>Ga0215265_1139_pt1 | contig 7126 bp, 4 predicted proteins | sample JAMX8_100Endo3_C_FD_182615 | JGI IMG/M metagenome (GOLD analysis project Ga0215265, IMG submission 182615) | Enriched cells of freshwater protists from Biology Centre CAS, Ceske Budejovice, Czech Republic - JAMX8_100Endo3_C3 | ecosystem: Environmental > Aquatic > Freshwater > Unclassified ... | reverse complement strand
TCAAAAATCGATTCGTAATAGCTATCAAAACCTGCAAGATCAACTTGATAACTTTGTACCTAGAAGAGCACAAAACTACCTTGTTGCAGAGATTGCAAAAACGCTGTGCGGTCAGTACCACAAATCTAACCGAATACTGGTTGCAGAAGCAGGGACTGGAATTGGTAAGTCGCTCTCCTATCTAATGGCTGCCATCCCCGTGGCTGTACATAACAATAGAAAAGTGGTTATCTCAACGGCGACCGTAGCTCTGCAAGAGCAGCTCATAAATAAAGACCTCCCTCTTTTTCGTCGGATTACCGACCGAGAGTTTTCTTTTATTTTGGCAAAAGGCCGTCAACGCTATTGTTGTGCAGAAAAACTTGCTTCAGCTTGTGGTGCTGATGGTGGTCAGTTAGCCATGTTCGAAACCAAGCCTAAGCAAAAAGATATAGAGCTGTTGGAAACACTGCATCGCTCTCTTGCGCAAGGTAAATGGGATGGTGACCGTGATTCTTGGCCTAAAACCATCGATGATAAGCTTTGGCAACTGATTGTTAGTGATAAACACAGTTGTAATAACAGCTTACCCGGCCATCGCGGCTGTCCATTTCAAAAAGCGCGCTCGGAGCTGGATAAGAATGATGTCATCATTGCGAACCACTCTCTCGTCATGGCAGACGCAGACTTGGGGGGCGGAGTAATCTTACCTGAGCCAGAAAACACGATATACGTCTTTGACGAGGCACATCACTTACCTCACGTCGCCCGCGATCATGCTTCAGCATCTGCGAGCTTAAAAGGTGCGGCAGCATGGCTTGAGAAGTTAAATCAGTCGATTAGCAAGTTTTCGTCGCTCGCAGACGAGAAGCGCGTAGCTCGATTTCGCAACGACCTTCAAGACGCGGTTCAGAACTTGATACCAGCACTGGCTCAACTGCCTAAACAGTTCGATCCAGCTCAATTTGAAGAGAGTATCTACCGCTTTGAGCACGGTGAACTACCAGAATGGCTAGAGAACCAATCCAAAGAGTTAAAGCAGTTCAGTAAAAAAGCAAATCAAAGTGTGGCAAAAATTGCCGACCTTATTGCGGAAAGAGTAAAAGATGGGGAGCTTACGACAAGATTGGCTGAACCAGCGCTTGCAGAACTCGGCTTCTACATTCAAAGGTTAGAAAACCTAGCGCAAGTCTGGCACTTGATGGCTGAGCCAACTCGTGAAAAAGGTGCGCCTTTGGCTCGCTGGTTAGAAACCCACCCCGATCGCGAGGGTGATTTCATTGTGAGTGTTTCTCCGCTTGAAATTGGATGGCAACTCGACCAACAAATTTGGAGCAGGTGCATTGGCGCCATTTTAGTTTCCGCAACGATGCGTGCATTAAACTCCTTCCATTACTTTTGCCATCAGGTTGGTATTGATGGAAAACCAGAATCAGGCACACAGTTTTTAGCGCTTGCGTCACCATTCGATTACCAAAACCAGGCAGAATTGCTCATCCCTGCGATGAAATATGAACCACCAGCGCCTCAATTTACTGAATATCTTATCGAGATATTGCCTAAGTACTTGGAAGACAAGAAAGCCAACTTAGTATTATTCTCATCCTATTGGCAGATGAACCAAGTTGCGAAGGCGCTGTCTTCGGAGTTCATAAAAAAAGGCTGGGCGTTGCAAGTTCAAGGTGAAAGCTCACGTCAAGAAATTCTAAAAAAACATAAAAAGCTAATAGAATCAAATAAAACCAGCATCTTATTTGGTACTGGCAGTTTCTCTGAGGGGCTAGATTTACCTGGCGAATTACTTGAAAACTTGGTGATTACAAAAATTCCATTTGGTGTTCCAACCTCTCCTGTCGAACAGGCTCACTCCGAATATATCGAGAAAAAAGGTGGGAACCCGTTTATGCAAATAACTGTACCTGACGCAAGCAAAAAGCTGATCCAGAGCGTAGGTCGCTTACTGCGTAAAGAGAGAGATTCTGGTAGAGTAACGATTCTTGATCGACGCCTAGTCACTAAGCGATACGGACAAGCCTTAATCGACTCACTACCTCCATTTAAACGTAAAATAGAATATTAGAAGAATCACCATTTATGGAAATGATTGAGCCAACTATGCTGTTGGTGTTGGCGCTTGTCGCTTTTGTCGCTGGATTTATTGATGCAGTTGCCGGTGGTGGTGGCATGCTAACCGTACCTGCTCTACTATCGTTGGGCTTGCCGCCTCATATTGCACTAGGCACCAATAAACTTGCGGCTACCTTTGCCTCTTCTACTGCGGCATTTACGTACTACAAGAAACGTTTATTCAAGCCTCAATGCTGGGGAAGAGCATTTGTTGCGACGCTTGTCGGAGCAACATTAGGTACCCTACTTGTGGACGCGATTAGCACGGATTGGCTAGAAAAAGGGTTACCTCTTGTTATTTTAGCGGCGGCGTTATACACCGTCTTCCATAAAACACCGCACTCTCCTCATCAAAGTCCAATTCCCGAGCCTTGCCCAAAACTTCATAGAAAACAGTACATGCAAGGATTATCCATAGGGTTCTATGACGGGCTCGCAGGGCCTGGAACTGGGGCTTTTTGGACGGTAAGTTCAATGGCTCTGTATCGGCTGAATATCTTGCTCGCCTCTGGCTTAGCAAAAGCAATGAACTTTACCAGCAACTTTACCTCTTTGATCACGTTTGCAGTCCTCGGTCATATCAACTGGGTGCTAGGCTTAACAATGGGGGTATGTTTAATGGCTGGCGCTTTTGTTGGCGCACATTCCGCCATTCGGTTTGGTTCTAAATTCATTCGCCCTGTATTTGTTACTGTCGTCAGTATACTGGCCATAAAATTGGCTTATGACGCATGGTTTGTAGGTTTGTCATGAACATTTCTCAACTCCAGGAAAACCTAGAACAAATGGCGAAGCAAGCCGCTGTTCTTGACCGTCAAAGAGGCGAACACCATGTTCCGCTTTTTGATGAGCGCTTATTTGGTTGTCGCTCTCGCTTACTTACTCCTTGCGTAAAAGAAGCAAAAGCCACGCTGGATGCGATTGTGCGTGAGCAAAATGAAGGTAAGCTCACCGCTTTGCGTGCTGAGTACCTCACTGAACGGTTAGTAGCGCAAGTCGGTGCGATTCAACGCGAGATTTCTACCACTAAAATTCGTAAGAATGAAATCAAACATAGCAGCCATTTCCGCAAGCCTATCAACGTGCTTTATCAGGAGCTCGCTCAACACCAAGAGTGGGCAAGACGCTTGCGCGAGATGGTGTTAGAAAAAGAACGTGCTGTCGAAAGCGCTCCGAGTTTTATGCGTGCCGAAGCTCAAAAAGTGTTACTAGCAACCGAGCAACGTTTAGCGCGTTGTGAAGCAGCACTTCTTAAGCTAGAGAACCAAATTACACATAGGGAAAAACATCAATAATGGCTGACCAACCAACCTCGCCTTTAGATGACGCACCTGAAGAGATCAAACTGGCTGTCGATTTAATCTATTTGCTTGAGAGCAATGAGATAGATCCAGAAGTTGCGCTTAACGCTTTGAAGATCGTGCAAAATGACTTAGAAAACAAATTAAAAACAAAGTAGCCCAACGTTTCGCTCCTTTCACCAAGACTCGTTTTCAGTGCTCTTGCACAATGATACTATTCATAAAAAAAGTACGCCCTCAAAAAGGATAAACAATGAAAGTAATCAGCTTTAACATCAATGGACTACGTGCGCGACTGCACCAACTCCAAGCGCTAATCGACAAACACCAACCAGATGTGATTGGCCTTCAGGAAATTAAAGTTCACGATGAAGCATTCCCGATTGAAGCTGTCGAAGCCATGGGCTACAAAGTGTATTTCCATGGTCAAAAAGCGCACTACGGCGTCGCAATGCTTTGTAAGCAAGAGCCTCTTCTCGTACAAAAAGGGTTCCCGACGGATAACGAAGAGCACCAAAAGCGCATGATCATGGCAACGTTTTTAAATGAAAACGGCGAAAAAATCACGGTGCTAAATGGCTACTTCCCTCAAGGGGATAACATCAGCCACGAAACAAAATTCCCATACAAACGTCAGTTCTATAAAGATCTGATGACTTACCTAAACGATCATCACAATAGCGACGAGCAATTGATTGTTATGGGTGACATCAACATTAGCCCTATTGATGCAGATATCGGTATCGGCGAACCAAACCGTAAGCGTTGGCTAAAAACAGGTAAATGTTCATTCCAACCGGAAGAGCGCGAATGGCTGAAAACCTTGCTAGATTGGGGCTTTGAGGACACCTTCCGCAAGCTATATCCAGAAGTGAACGATAAATTCTCGTGGTTTGATTATCGCTCTCGCGGGTTTGATGATAACCGAGGTCTACGAATTGATGTCATTTTGGCGACCCCTTCCCTCGCGCAAAAATGTATTGAGTCGGGTATCGATTATGAATTGCGCGGTATTGAAAAACCTTCAGACCACGCTCCAATTTGGTCGACGTTCAAGTAATACATAACTGAGCAATAAGCGGGACTCAACGCTAAGCTTACCCCATGAAAAAGGGAGACTCTGTCTCCCTTTTTCATGCAAGTTACTTTCTACTCAGCTAGTTCAGCGGCCAAACCGTTTGACCATCAACACTGACTGGCGTTTGAGCAAATTCGTTCAGACAGTAGCCGGTATTGCTGCTTGCAAAGTAAGTGAGAGGCATCGGCGGTAGATTCAGCGCCACAACCTGTTGTTTCGCTTTTTCTGTAAACGAGAAGCCCCACATATCTAAATAGCTCGTCATGTCTCGCTGAGAGATGTAGCTCAGAGCAATAAGCAACCAGTCGTTGTTTGAGATGCTATTTGCCTCTTCACGAGAGTAGTTGGCGAAACCAATACTCAATCGTCTCTCATTCCAAAGCGCATCATCCGATTTCAAGCGGTTAAACTCACGTTCAATCAGGTGCAATCGCGCCAATAAATGCCAACCATTTTGCAGTACACCTTCATGCTGCGTCGCCATCATCATTTGAATGTAAACGCGAGCTCCCCAACTCCAACCAGTTTGATTTCGCGCTGCCATGTAAGCGTTTGGATCCGCTTGAGTTCGGCTTGCTTGCAATAATTCAAACTGGCCTTTGAAATCTAAGCTTTGGCAAGTTGAAACTTTCCCCGTATTCTGGAAGAAACGAGACTTACTGTAATACGAGTAGTAATTGGTCGTTGAATGCCCTTCCCAGCCTGCAAATCGGAATCGACCTTTTTCCAAGCCATGACCAAGCTCATGTAAATCACCGTGACCGAGTGGGCTGAATGACCAGTAAGCATCGTATGGGTTACCAGAACAGCCGTAACCACACGTCGCTTGGTCAGCGTTCATATGCTTCACCATATCAATATTGGCGATTTCCCAACCTTGATTTTTGGCATACTGGATAATTTCCGGAACCTCATCGATACCCGGCCCTTGGAAACCAGCCAAGACATGTGGGTAGTTATGAACATACTCTTCTGTCGCCAGGGCCATTTCAGCTGGTGTCGACCACATCTCATCGTTGACAGATTCAAGCATTTTGTCGCGTTTAGAGTGTACCTCAAATCCAGGCGTGATCAATTCAGCCCAATCGAACAAATTCGCTTCAAGCTCCTGAATAAACGCATCGTTATCCTTTTCACTTCTCCATACAGGGTGTTGCGCTACATGGCTAAATGTTAGAGCTACTGGTACATCATTATTGTTAAAGTTAACCTGGATAGGCCCGCCATAAGGTGAAGTCAGCGTGATGGTTTCACCCGGCTTCACCTCATAGGCGAAAGAAGTCAGCATTTTTGGTCGCGTGTATCCATCTTTGCTGAACTCATGAGTTGCGCCACTCCTTAAACTGTTGATGACAATTTTAGTCGTCACTTCACTACTGTCATTGCGCGTGACCGTAAAGGTCTCCCCAGGAAGCGCATACACACCAGCAGAGCGGAAGTTACGCTTTGATTCCATATTAATCGTTGCGCTGATTCTCTTTACTTCAGGGCTAAACTCACTACGGCTGAAGTTCCCCATATTTGGTTGTTTTGGGTTTACGCTTCGGCTGTTGTATTGCACGTAATCGGCAAAGTACGACTTTAGGAATTCGGTCGTTTGGGTTGACTGTTTGTCCATTGGGAAGACAACCGTTTGACGATAATGATCAGCCAGCAATACCATGAGTTTTTCGTATTGGTAGCCGTCTTGATTAAACAAATCTACTTTTTGTTCATCAAGCTTTTGCAACCGATGGCGAATACTGTTTGCCCCTGCATAAAATTGACTTTCCATATTCGCAGTGTCAGGACAAGATTTGTCATCACACTGTGACAAGTCAACATTGAAGTTTTGAGATTCAAAACGAGACAACAGCGCTTGTTGCGTAGCAACAGAGTCTGGCACGAAGTTCATGAGTGATGAAGGCGCCCAATCAACCAAGCCTAACTTACGCCAATAGTTATCTCCCACATAATCAACATGGAATTTTTCCAAAATGTCTCGGCCAAGTTCAGTTAGTCCTCCATCCCAATGCAGGTATAGAACAGGAATTTGGGCTTGCTCAGCGTATGCCAGAGCATCGAGTACTTGTTGGTTGGTGTCGCCAGATTGCAGATGCTGTGACAAGATCAATAAGTTTGGAGTATTGGTTTGCAAGCAGCTAAGTAGCTTCGAACCATCGCATAGGTTGGCCTCGTTAAACGCCAACTCTTGTGAAACATTGTCTTTCAGCCAATTCCGAGTCGCTTGCTCATCAGGGAAGTAATAAGACTGATCCATTTGCGCGATGACAACGTTTGAAGTAGTTCCGCCTGACAACCAAGTGACCAGGTTGCTTAGCCATTGAGTCATCGCTGCATTCGAAGACTCGGGAAAGCGTTGTGCCGTTCTAAATGGGTTACTACCTAATAGCGCATAACGTTGACCATTAGCTTTTTCTCCAGCAACGCCAATTGACAACGCCTGATCTTTATAACCGTTGGCCATGGCCTTGTTGGTCATCAAGATGGTGTCGTTGAACCCATACTGAGGTGCCAAGATCGCTGCATCATGGGTTGGATCCCAATAAAGGCCAGAAAGGTTTTTCGCAATTGCAGATTTGATCGTATTCGACTGTTTCTTGTGCCCTTCCACAACTTGCCGACTTTCTCGAATGAAATC
>Ga0215265_1138_pt1 | contig 7193 bp, 2 predicted proteins | sample JAMX8_100Endo3_C_FD_182615 | JGI IMG/M metagenome (GOLD analysis project Ga0215265, IMG submission 182615) | Enriched cells of freshwater protists from Biology Centre CAS, Ceske Budejovice, Czech Republic - JAMX8_100Endo3_C3 | ecosystem: Environmental > Aquatic > Freshwater > Unclassified ... | reverse complement strand
AAGCCACTGATTATAAAGTATATGCCGAACGAGTTTATATCGAAATTAATTGGTGGCAAAGTTTAATACGTCGAACATTGCGTGTACAACAGTTGGTATTGATTCGACCAGAAATTCATTGGTTGGCTGATTGGGAGCAATTGTCTACGAACGCGCGGCAGGCAGATGGTTTAAGCGCAGATCAATGGCAGCGATTATGGTCTAACATTCCACCGATTGTTATCAAACAAGGTACATTATGGCATCGACGAAGTCATGGGATGGAGCCGGTGATTAAGGATCTAAAACTTAAATTATCCAATCGTCAATCGAAGCAATGGCATATCAAAATACAAGGCGCACTTCATCATACCTATGATAAACCGTTGGCTTGGTTAACGCATCATAGTTTTATTATCGGCCAGTTCACGGTGCAAGTGCTGGATGAATATACCGTGCATAGTCATGGTCAGCTTAACATTAAAGATATTCAGCATACTGAGTTAAATCGTCATGGTATCGATACCTTAACCTTGACTGGCCAGGCTGAGATATCCGAACAGCAAATCCAAGGGGATGCAAGTATTGTTGCTAAGCAAGCGAATATCGAAGTGCCGTGCACATGGATTTATCGTCGTGCTAGTCAACAATGTTTGTGGTCTATTAAAACTTATCCATTGCATCGTTGGGCAAAACTTTTGGCGTATGATGGCGATGCATCGGTTAATCTTAGCCAGGCAGTGATAAACCATGCTCATTTAGTGATTGACCGATCTCTGGCTTGGCAAATAGAAGGAGCTATTGCCGGCGTTGGTTGGCAGCCGCATGCAGATTTGCAGATTGCCGATATTCAAGGCCCCATAACTTGGTCGGCAGATCATGGCAAGGCTGCGCTGACAGGCTCCTTGATAAGTTCGCGTTGCCATCATCAGCAGCCTGATAGGTTCGCTGTACAACTGTTTTGGCAACGACAACCCACAGGGGGGTGGCAGGTGGATTGGCCACAAGCAAATTATCACTTTTGTGGGCTCAATGGTGAATTTTCAGGATATGGTCGATGGTATAACCAATGGTCATTGATCAACGTTGCAGGGACATTCAAGCATCCTTCTATTAAACAATTTGCCAAGACTTGGCTCAGTGATTTACCGGCCCATCAAGCGCAAGCTTGGTTGCTGAGAGCGTTGAATGTTTCAAGTCGTCTATCTGGTCGCTTTCATTATCAAGGACCACCTGTTGGGCAAGATATAATAAAGGATATCACGATTGATTTGGATATGCCTAATTTTGATTTTCTATTCAATCAACGATGGTGGCCATTATCTAAAACCGACGCTCACATCCATTATGCACATGGACAGTTGGAGATGCAATTTACCGGTGGACAATTAGACCGATTGCCTATCAAGCAAGCTCATGCTGTATTGGATTTAAAGCAATTAGATCCGCAAGCAGTATCCATTGATATCGATGCCCAAGTCCCAGTTGATACATTACTACAACAGTTGCAACAATCCCCCATCGGCTCGCATGTGCCTCGATTTAAGTGGTGGCGGATAGCTGGATTAGGGGATATACATTTAAATTTAGTCGTGCCCATTAACGCGCCGGAGAGTACCGTGGTCCATGCTAAGGCACATGTGACAGCGTTGCAAGCTTGGTTGGGGGATAATTCCAATGCACTGCTCAAAGACATGGTGACTGATTTGCGCGTCGATCGCGATCAAAGCTTGCGTATCCAAAGCCAAGGTGAGGGCACAGTTTGGCTTCAACCTGTTAAACAAGATCAATATTTATCCTATCACACAGAGTTTGATATAGATTATCAAAAAGACCAAACATGGCACATGCACTATCAAATCAATATGGATACGTTCGCTCACCAAGTTGCGTTTGCTATAGAGCCGATTGAAGACAAGTTTGCAAATTTAACAATCCGTGGGGATTGGTCTAATACACTCGGTCGTGTCCAAATCGATCATCACCATCCATTCGTAGCGATAGACTTTAAGCGACAATTTGTTGATATTGAGCAACCCTTGCGTGAACAATGGCGACTTGGAATAGATATTGAATCGTGGCAGGTAGAGACTCACCAGCCATGGTTGCAGTTTATTCAGCAGACCATTGATTCAAATGTTTGGGCTGTTAATACTGAGCACAGCTCTTTAATTGATATCACCTGCAAACGTTTGCAGTGGCACGATCATCTTTTTCAAGATGTGCATTGCCGTAGACAATACTTATCGCCTCAATGGGTGTTTTATCAAATCAAAAGCCCAGATATTAAAGGCAAAATATGGCAACAGATCAATGATGTGACTTATATGGCTCATTTCAAACGATTGACGTTGCCAAGCTACCAGTGGCGTGGGTCGGCTGAATTAACGAATTTAAAGTATAACGTGTTTATGTGGATAGATCATTTATATTTGCGTGGCCAGCCCGCCGGCCGATTTTCATTACAATATGTGACAGATATCGATGCACTAGAGCGTGCCAGCCAATTTTCATTGTTTAACCAATTTTTCGTTCGCCAAGGATGGTATCGACCGGTAGCTGAGCGACCATTTGCTCAGTTTGATTTGCAACTGGAGCGAGCTGATTTATTATTGGCCACTATTCCTGCGTTACACGGTTGGGGTAGTCGTTGGGCTCAATGTATTGGTAAACTTTATTGGCAGCCTACAACCGATGGCCCCGATTGGGCAAAGGTCAAAGGAGATGTGTTTTTGCAGATGCAACACGGTCAAATTGCAATGGGCCATGCCAAGCAAGGGTTTCATCTAGGGAAATTGTTAAATATTTTGAATGTTAATAATTTGGCCAAGCGATTATCCTTGAATTTTCGAGATATAGTTAAAAATCAGTATTTTTTTGATGATATGTGGAGCCATTTAAAATTTGCAAATGGCCAAATTCAAGTCGAACAGTGGTTATTGCAAGGCCCAAGTGCCGATGTGGAATTGACAGGGGCTATCAATATTGCTAAAAAACAATTAGAGCTCCATGCTATTTTAATGCCAAAATTAACTTCTGGATTGCCATTGATTGTTGGTCTTGCCGGTGGCCCGGTCGCCGGAGCCACCACTTGGCTAGCTGATAATATTTTTGGGAAGGCTTTGAGTCGGTTGAATCCATATCATTACCGAATTCAAGGACCATTGGATGCATTAGAGATAAACAAAGCATCATTATGATGAGATGAGAGGATAACCATGAAACAATCTTTAGCGGTGGCAGAACATGCTTTGTTAGCGCCAACCGATTTAACGGTGCCTAAATTGCAGCAATTACTCCATGGGATGTTAAGCCGGCAGCTTGATTTGGCAGAATTATATTTTCAAAGTTCTTTGCAGGAACGTTGGCAATTAGAAGATGGTCAGATTAAAGAAGGGGCTTGGAGTCAGGAACAGGGTGTAGGCGTGCGGGCTATCTCTGGAGAAAAGACAGGGTATGCGTATTCTAATGATATCAGCTTTCAAGCATTGGCTGAAGCGGCTGGGGTTGCCCAACAAATTGCTAAGTTGGGTCATACTGCTTTAGTACAGGTTGAAGGACCTGTGGTGCCAACAGAATATTACCAGCCATTGAATCCATTGACTCAAATGTCAGCTGCTGAAAAAATAGCACTATTACAGCAAGCCGACCGATGTGCTCGGCAAATGGACTCACGCATTGTGCAAGTGGATGCTAGCTTATCGGGTAGCTATGATGTTGTTTTGGTAATGGATCATCAAGGCTTAGTGGTCGCTGATATTCGACCATTGGTCCGATTGGATATATCTGTTTTGGCAGAACATGGTAAAACCCGAGAGCGAGGCCATGCCGGGGCAGGGGGCCGGTATGGTTATGATATCTATCAGCAACCACAGTGTGTTGACCGTCTAGCGACGATGGCTGTTGAGCAAGCGTTGACGAATTTACAGGCAGTGGCCGCACCAGCAGGAACAATGCCGGTTGTGCTAGGCCCAGGTTGGCCTGGTATTTTGTTGCATGAAGCGGTTGGTCATGGTCTAGAAGGTGATTTCAATCGTAAAAAATTATCTGCCTTTAGTGGATGTTTAAATCAACGAGTCGCCGCTCCTGGAGTCACTGTTATCGATGATGGTAGTTTAGTCAATCGTCGTGGGTCATTGCATGTGGATGATGAAGGGACACCAACTCAGCGTACTGTGTTGATTGAAGATGGTATTTTAAAAGGTTATATGTGTGATAAACTCAATGCTCGATTATTGGGGTTATCCGCGACAGGCAATGGACGTCGCGAATCTTATGCCCATGTTCCAATGCCTCGAATGACCAATACCTTTATGTTAGCTGGCCCTTATAATCCAGAAGATATTATCGCTTCAGTAGATAAAGGTATTTATGCCGTTAATTTTGGTGGTGGACAGGTTGACATTACATCTGGAGAATTTGTATTTTCAGCCAACGAAGCCTATCTCATTGAGCGAGGTCGTGTCACTCAAGCGATCAAAGGTGCTACATTGATTGGATGTGGTAAAAATGCCTTACAACACATCTCAATGATTGGTAATGATTTAGCGTTAGATGAAGGGATCGGGACTTGTGGGAAGGAGGGTCAAAGTGTGCCCGTTGGTGTTGGCCAGCCTACTTTGAAGATCGATCGAATGACCGTTGGGGGCACTCAGGTTTAGATTATGGATTTAAATGAATTTGGAAGACTATGATGTTAGCTATTGATTTTGAACAAAAAAAAGATTGGTTGTTAGATTGTTTAGCATTGGCTAAACAGCAAGGGATTCAAAACGCTGAGATGGCGTTTCGGATGGATAAAGGCTTTTCAACGACTGCGAGGATGGGTCATATTGACACCATTGAGCATCATGCTGATAGGCTATTGTCTATAACGGTCTACATAGATCATCAAAAAGCTTGTGTTTCTACCAACGATTTATCTCGGGATTCAATACTGCATTGTTTGACGCAAGCACAGCAAATGGCAGCCTTTTGTGCTGAAGATCCTTATGCAGGACTCGCTGAGCAGGAACACATGGCATATCATTATCCAAACGTGCCATTGTATTATCCATGGTCATTGACCGCTGAACAGGCCGTTGCCGAGGTGTTGCAGTGGGATGATACCGCTCGCGCTTGTACCGGCATCGCCAATGTTGAGGGCGTGACAGTTGCGACCAGTGAAGGCTTGAGTGTATATGGTAATACCCATGATTTTATCGGTTATTATCCAAGTTCATTACATAGTTTTACCTGTGTATTATTAGCAGAACGCCATGGATTGATGCAGCGTGATTATGCCTACACAGTCGCTCGCGATCCGGATGATTTAGCCTCATTTGCAACCGTTACGCAACACGCTGCTGAGCGGGTGCTCGCACGATTGGGTGCTCGTGCGTTACCAACACAAAAGGCTCCAGTTTTATTTAAACCAGAGGTCGCCAAGAGCTTATGGAGAGATGTATTACGGGCACTTAATGGTCATGTTTTGTATCGTCGGGCAAGTTTTTTAGTCGACCAGTTAACGCAGATGATAGGTCCCAGTTGGCTGAGCTTGGAAGAATGTCCTCATTTACCAAAAGCTATGGGTAGTGCTCCGTTTGATGCAGATGGTGTGGCAACCAAGCAAAAGTTTATTGTTAAAGACGGTCAATTGGTATCTTATTTATTAGATGCTTATAGCGCTAGAAAATTATCGATGGTCAATACCGGTAATGCTGGTGGATGTCATAATTTGGTTATTGATGGGCCTATGCAATCGTTACCAGAGATGATCGGAACTATGGATAGAGGATTGATAGTCACCGAGCTATTAGGTCACGGGGCTGATTTGGTTTCAGGTAATTATTCTCAAGGGGCTGTTGGATTTTGGGTTGAAGGAGGTGCAATTCAATACCCTGTACACGATATTACCATTGCCGGACAGTTGGGTGATATGTTAAAGCACATCATTGCTATCGGTACTGATATAGATTATCGAAGTTCGATTCATACAGGTTCAGTCCTCGTTGAAGAGATGACCATTGCTGGTCAATAAATAGACGAAAGATGTTTTTTGAAATAATGTGTCTAATCACAAATGATACGATTGGATTGGTGTAAGTTATCGATCATTGATGCTGTGATCTGACGTAGGCCAGCTGGCATGAATCAGTCGTTTTTTTTGCTCTTTAGTTTTTCTTAAAATATTAGGACAATCGGTACGATGGATGTAGACACCTCTATTTTTAGTGATATAGCCAATAATCGTTGATGTTGGTGTTGGTTTACAACATTGGGCTAAATGTGCAGACGTTTTACCGATGCCGGTGACTTCAACCAACTGAATTGTTGTTTGTTGAGTTTTTTGCAAGGTGGTTTTAGATTCTGTCTCTGTAGTTGGTTGAGTGGTTAAAAATGATACTGGATTCAGTTGATTGTTGCCAATGGCAGCTAGTAAGTCTTGACTGTTTTTATAGTTCAATTTTAAGACCAGATCATCTAGAGAAAAGGCTTTTAGATGATTTCTTTTCAGTGCTTTTTTTAAGATGTTTTTCCCAGCTGATACAAAATCCATGTAGTCTTGTTGTTTGAACCATTGACGGACTTTATGTTTGGCTTTAGACGTTATTAGATAGTTGGGCTGACTCAGCCAATCACGGCTGGGTTTGGCTTTAGGGTGGGTTAATATCTCTATCTGATCACCTGTTTTCAGCTGGTAAGTCAATGGCACGATTTGATTGCGGCACTTAGCTCCGCAGCAATGGTTGCCAATATCACTGTGGATGTAATAAGCTAAATCAATAGATGTTGCTCCATGTGGCAGATCGATGATTTGATTTTGTGGTGTAAACACATAAACTCGATTAAAGTGGGTATCAGTTGGGAGATTGGATAGTCCAAATTGCCAGTGGAGTAAGTCCGTTAAGCAATGTTGTTTGGTTACATACAATGCTCGATCGCTTTGCATTTCTTTATAGACACGATGAGATGCCAGTCCAAATTCTGCTTGCTGGTGCATGGCTTGGGTCCGAATTTGGATTTCAAATATATGGGTGCCGTCGGTGATAGCTGTATGGATAGATTGATAGTGATTCGGTTTAGGTTTTGCAATATAATCATCAAATTCTTCGGGGATAGATTGCCAAGTATTTTGGATAAGGCCAAGGGCGTTATAGCAATCAGCTACTGTTGGTACGATAATACGTAGTGCCATATGATCGTAAATTTCTTCAATCGGCACATTTTTCTTT
>Ga0215265_1133_pt1 | contig 7522 bp, 8 predicted proteins | sample JAMX8_100Endo3_C_FD_182615 | JGI IMG/M metagenome (GOLD analysis project Ga0215265, IMG submission 182615) | Enriched cells of freshwater protists from Biology Centre CAS, Ceske Budejovice, Czech Republic - JAMX8_100Endo3_C3 | ecosystem: Environmental > Aquatic > Freshwater > Unclassified ... | reverse complement strand
AAGGCGGGGTTGAGATAGAGAAGGTTGCACAAGCAACACCAGAAAAGATCTTAAAACTGGTGGTTGATCCATTGCTTGGGGTGATGCCCTATCAATGCCGTGAGATAGGTTTTGCGTTAGGATTGACCCCAAAGCAAATTAAACAGCTGGTGGTGATTTTGACTGGCATGGGCAAAATGTACCAAAAGTTGGATTTTAGTTTGGTTGAAATTAACCCCTTGGTCATAACCGGTAAAGGGGATTTATTGTGCTTAGATGGCAAGGTCAATATTGATGGCAATGCGCTTTACCGCCAGTCTGAGTTGCATGCTTTGCGTGATACCACCCAAGAAGATGAGCGTGAGCTGCGTGCCCATGAGTGGGAGCTTAATTATATTGCGTTGGAAGGCAATATCGGTTGTATGGTCAATGGGGCTGGATTAGCCATGGCAACGATGGATTTAATAAAGCTTCAGGGGGGAGAGCCTGCCAACTTTCTTGATGTTGGTGGCGGTGCAACCAAAGAGCGCGTGACCGAAGCATTTAAAATTATTTTGTCAGATGAGCGCGTGCAAGGTGTACTGGTTAATATTTTTGGTGGGATTGTACGCTGTGATTTAATTGCAGAAGGGATCATTGGTGCCGTTTCACAAGTGGGGATCACGGTGCCTGTGGTTGTAAGATTAGAAGGTAATCGGGCACAAGAAGCATCGGTTTTATTTGAAAAAAGTGGGTTAAATATTATTGCTGCACATGATTTAACCGATGCAGCAAAGCGAATTGTTAACGAAGTAAGGGCATTATCATGAGTGTGTTAGTCAATAAAGAGACCAAAGTCATTTGTCAGGGGTTTACCGGTAAACAAGGGACTTTTCACTCAGAACAGGCCATTGCCTATGGCACTAAAATGGTTGGCGGTGTGACACCGGGTAAAGGCGGGCAGACGCATCTAGGGCTACCGGTATTTGATACGGTTAAGCAAGCGGTTGCCGAAACTGGGGCCAGTGCCAGTGTGATTTATGTGCCTGCGCCTTTTTGTAAGGACTCTATTATTGAGGCAGCTGATGCTGGTATTGAGCTGATTGTCTGTATTACAGAAGGGATCCCCGTACAGGATATGTTAGAGGTGATGGTTTATCTTGACGGGGTGCGCTTAATTGGTCCTAACTGCCCTGGGATCATTACACCAGGTGAATGTAAAATTGGCATTATGCCAGGTAGTATCCACTTGCCTGGTAAGGTGGGGATTGTGTCACGCTCTGGGACTTTAACATATGAGGCAGTAAAGCAAACCACAGATTTAGGGTTTGGCCAAAGTACCTGTATTGGGATTGGTGGCGATCCTATTTTTGGAACCAGCTTTATCGATGCGTTGACTTTATTTGAGCAAGATCCCAAGACGCAGGCCATTGTGATGGTCGGCGAAATCGGTGGAACGGCTGAAGAAGAAGCAGCTGAGTTTATTCGCCACAATGTCACCAAACCGGTTGTGTCTTATATTGCAGGGGTGACAGCGCCTAAAGGAAAGCGTATGGGGCATGCTGGGGCCATTATTGCTGGGGGTAAGGGAACCGCGCAGGAGAAGTTTGCTTCTCTTGAAAAAGCAGGTGTGACAACAGTACGCTCACCTGCTGAGATTGGCCTTGGTGTTCAGGCCGCGCTTGCCTAGTTTTACCTGGGCAGGGTGCGCTTAAGCTTTGTTGAAGCTGGCTTTGAAAAAATAAAGTGCGGCTCTGGTTTTGCCAGAGGCCGTGCCTTTGGAAGGGAAGGGGTGCTTTGGCAAGCGGGTCGTGTTTTTTCTAGTAAAGTGCTTTGCCCCAGCTTATTTCTAGTACTGAGCACCGCTTGCATTTCTATTTCTCTGGGATGCCTTTTTAGGGAGTAATAAGGATATGGCTTCATCATTTAGCACCTTATCGGTTTTGGTATTTTCACTAATTTTTTCCTGCGTTAGTTGCCTCTTCTGGGGTTAGGGCGTTTATTCTGAGTGCGTGAATAGAATCGGGGATCAGATCGCTTAGCGCAGCATAGATCAATTGGTGGCGTTTTATTAAAGAAAGTGTGCGAAATTGATCTGAGATCACTTTTAAGGAAAAATGACCAGCTCCCCCCTGAGCGCCAGCGTGCCCTTGGTGTAAATGACTGTCATCTGTGATGTCTATGGCGTCTGTCTTGATAGCCGCTTCTACACGTTGCCTGATTTCATGTATCATGATTTTTCACCCAGTGCCATTTTGGAGATCATAATACCTTGTATCAGTATAAAGATAAAGGTAAGGCCAAGGGTGCCAAACAGCTTGAAGTTGACCCAAGTGTTGGTGTCAAAAGCATAAATGACGATCAAATTTAGGCCGCCCATGATAAAAAAGAAGCTATACCAAAATGCGTTTAACCTTACCCAGGTTCTTTTAGGGAGCATTAAGTTTTTTTCTAACATTTTTTGAACCAAGGGTTTTTGGCCGATAAACTGACTGGCTGAGAAGACAAGGCCCAGTAGCCAGTAGACAACAGTAGGCTTCCATTTGATAAAAAGCTCGTTATGGAAAAATAAAGTGGCGCCTCCTAGCACAGTTATCATTATGATCGTGATAATATGCATCATCTCAGGCTTTTGGCCACGCAACAAAGTGATCATAAGCTGTAAAGCGGCGACCCCCATGGCAAACGCTGTGGCTAAATAGATGCCATTTAGTTTGTAGGCAATAAAGAACACAATGATGGGTAATAGATCAAAAAAAGGTTTCACACACTTTCCTTTGGCTAAAAGACAATGAATTATCTTACCATGAATTCCCAAAACCCACAGCCTCGTTTGCTAAGGCAAATAGTGGCTGCATTGAAGTCAGGGGCCGTGGTGGCTTACCCGACTGAAAGGGGATATGCCATTGGGTGTGATTTGGCAAATGGATCGGCTTATGCCTTTTTACACCGGTTGCGAACCCAGCAAAAAAAGGCGACTTTAACGCTTTTATGTGATTCCATTTCACAGGCCGCCTGCTATAGTTTTTTAGATAATCGGTCGTTTCGTTTTTTAAAACGAGAAGCAGATCATCTTAGCTTTTTGTTACCTGCAACCCAAAAGGTACCGCGCGCGGTGTATGCGGGTAAACGTAAAATTATTGAGATTGGTATTGCAAGCCACCCCATTTCTTTAGCACTGATTAAGCTTTTGACCACCCCCCTTCTTAGCGTGTGTTTAGGGATCTCTCAAGCCCAAGATATTGATGCACTTGCCATGCAACAGCCCTTAATTAGGCAAAAGCTAACTTGGGTGCTAGATGGCGGGCCCAGTGGTGATGTTTTGTTCGATCAGATTGATTTGACCGGGTCGTTGCTTTAAAGAACCTTTTGGGTGATGGTTTCTAAGTTGTGTTTACACTATGATATAGCGGAAAAAGCACAAAGATTAACATGAGGAGTAAACAGCAGGCGTGAATGGGATCATAGAGACGAATCGCGTGGTTTCTGGGATGCGGCCCACCGGTCCGCTGCACTTAGGCCATTATCATGGTGTATTGAAAAACTGGATAAAGCTACAGTATGAATATGAATGCTTCTTTTTCGTTGCTGATTGGCATGCTTTAACCACCCATTATGAAACGCCTTATGAGATAGAGGGGCATGTATGGGAGATCTTAATTGACTGGCTGGCCTCTGGTATTAATCCAGGATCGTGTAAGCTATTTATCCAATCGCGCGTACCAGAGCATGCAGAAATGCATCTTTTACTGTCAATGATGACACCGCTAAGTTGGTTAGAGCGGGTACCCTCTTATAAAGATCAGCAAGAAAAGTTAAAGGGAAAAGATCTGGCGACCTATGGATTTTTGGGATACCCTTTGCTGCAAAGTGCTGATGTTTTGGCTTACAAAGCTGGATCTGTACCTGTTGGTGAAGATCAAGTCTCACATGTGGAGTTAACGCGAGAGGTTGCAAGACGCTTTAACCATCTTTACGGTCGGGAGCCAGGATCTGCTGAAAAAATAGCTTTGGCCATAGAGAAGATGGGCAAAAAGAATGCTGAGATTTATCTGGCTTGCTTAAAAGCATACCAGCAAACCGGTCGCGTTGAGGCATTGGAAAGGGGGCAGGCACTGGTTTCTTCACAAAGTAATTTGGTTTTAAGTGATCGTGAGCGTTTATGCGGACACTTAGAAGGGGGGGGTAAAATGATTTTGCTAGAGCCACAATCATTACTTTCAACTTGCGCTAAGCTACCGGGTTTAGATGGGCAAAAGATGTCTAAGTCTTATAATAATACCATTGCATTGCGTGAAGCCCCTCAAGAGGTTGCAAAAAAAATTCGACTCATGCCAACTGATCCAGCTCGCATTCGTCGTGCTGATCCAGGTGATCCTGAAAAATGTCCGGTTTGGTCACTGCATCAAGTGTATGCCACCGCTGAGGTTAAAGACTGGGTGAAAACAGGTTGTATGACAGCAGGGATTGGCTGCTTAGATTGTAAGCAAGTGTTATCAGATGCCATCGTTGCTGAGCAAGCCCCTATTTGCCAGCGTGCACAGGAATATAAAAGTAATATGAGTTTAGTAAGGGAAATTGTGCGCGAAGGGTGTGAGGCGGCAAGAGATCAAGCAAGAGAAACCTTAGAAGAGGTGAGAGACGCAATGGGCCTACACCGTGATCGCTAGCAAAAGGGTGTAAAATTGTTGCTAAAGGCAGAGATTTCTTTAGAGGCTGCGAAGGTAAATGGGGTTGCTTTAGCAAAGCTCCCTGACGATCTTTATATTCCACCAGATGCGTTGCGCATTTTTCTGGAGGCATTTGAAGGTCCGCTTGATTTATTGTTATACCTTATTCGTAAAAGTGATCTGGATATTTTAAATATCCCTATTGCCGAGATCACACGCCAATACATTCACTATATTGACTTGATGGAGAATATGCGCTTTGAACTGGCTGCTGATTATTTGGTGATGGCGGCCATGTTAGCAGAGATTAAATCAAAGATGCTGTTGCCATGCTCTGAGATGGAGCCACAAGAAGCAGATCCACGTGCTGAGCTGGTGCGTCGTTTACAAGAATATGAGCGATTTAAGCAAGCTGCTGAGATCTTGTCGCAACTGCCTTGCGAAGGAAAAGCGTTTTTTACCCAATCTATTCATGTCGATGCGCTAAACAGACCAGCTGCCAAGCCCGAATTTGACTTATCTGAATTAGTAGAGGCTTTTTTAGATGTGTTAAAACGCTCTACATGGGTTGCCACCCATGTTGTCAAGCGCGAGGCGCTTTCTGTTCGTGAAAGGATGAGTCAGGTTTTGGATAAGCTAGGGCAGCAACGTTTAATGATCTTTCAGGATTGTTTTAGCCTAGCAGAGGGTAAAATGGGTGCAGTGGTGAGTTTTTTAGCTATTCTAGAGCTATTAAAGCTGGGCTTGATTGATATTGTGCAAACAGGGCCTTATGCCCCTATTCATTTGAAGGTAATTGAGCATGATGACAGAACCTGAAATCATTGTTGAGGGGATTTTATTTGCTGCGAGCACGCCGCTGTCAGTTGAGGCGATTGCAAAGTATTTTCCAGAAGAAAAAAGGCCTACTTTGGCTAAGGTGCGTGATATTTTAGTGGCGTTAAAAGCCCATTACCAAAACAGGGGCATTGAGTTGGTTGAGGTGGCATCTGGCTTTCGCTTTCAGGTGACAAAGACGGCTGCGCCTTACTTGCTTGAGAATAAATCAACCCGCTATTCCCGTGCCCTATTAGAGACTTTGGCTTTAATTGCTTATCGTCAACCGATAACACGGGGTGAGATAGAGGATATTCGTGGGGTGGCTGTGAGTACCCATATCATTAAAACACTTGATGAGCATAACTGGATCAGGGTGGTTGGCCACAAAGAAGTACCAGGTAAGCCGGCACTTTATGCAACAACCAAAGCGTTTTTAGATCATTTTGGGTTAAAGCGCTTAGAGGAGTTGCCGCCTTTGGCACCTTTGAAGGATTTTGATACCCAGGCAGTTGATTTATCTGAAAATGTGGAGTCTTTTGAAGTTGCATAGCAGTGAAAAGATGAAAACAAGATTGCATAAGCTACTGGCCAATGAGGGGCTTGGCTCAAGGCGTGCGATAGAAGCCAAAATAAAGGCAGGTCATATTACGGTTAATGGTGCCCCTGCTCTTATTGGGCAAAAGGTAAGCCTTGGTGATAGAGTCTATGTGCAGTCAAAGCGAATTTATTTTACCAGAAAAGCTCAGCCTGTTCAGGTATTGCTTTATCATAAGCCAGAAGGTGAGATTTGCGATCGTGTATCTGAAAAAAGTGTTTTTGCAAAATTGCCACCGTTAAAATCTGGGCGATGGGTAATGGTGGGGCGTTTAGATGTTAATACCTCCGGTCTTTTATTATTTACAAATTATGGTCAATTGGCACATTGTTTAATGCATCCACGCTTTCAAGTACCACGTCGCTATGCTGTGCGGGTGTTGGGCAATGTCACTCAGGAAATGATATCACGCCTTTTAAAAGGGATCAGTTTGCCAGAGGGCTTTTGTCGTTTTCATCAGATTGTGCCATCTTCTCAACAAACAGGGGCAAACCAATGGTTTACTTGTACTTTAAAAGAGGGCAAGTATCGTGAAGTGCGCCAATTATGGGCCTCACAAGGCTGTACTGTTAGTCGTCTTATCCGCATTCAATATGGCGACATTGGGTTGCCCAGCTCTTTAAAAAAACGGCAGTATCAGATGCTTTCGCCAAATAGAGTTAAGACGTTGCTTTTGCACTTTTCCCTAAGTGAGGAACTTTTAACAGATAAAGCCTAATATAGTCGCAGCAAACGAGTTTTCGGTGTTTATGCTTAAAGTACAACAGAGCTGCCAATAGATGGTAATAAGCAACGTGGACCTTTATAAGGCGCCCATTCAAAGATCGAATGCAATTATTTGAGGGTGTCTTTGACCCAGTAAAACCTCTCTTGGCGTCCTGTATCCTAACACTTTTCTTGGCCTATTGTTAAGGCATTTTCTATAAACTGGCTCTCTTTTCTTGAAAGAGCCAGATGATTTAGGAAAATACGGGCGAAATCATTGATGCGTATTTAAGTCACGCTCCCAAGCGTGATAAGGCGTTGCAAAGTAACAGCAACCTGTATGACCATTGCCTTGAAAATTCCTTACCATTATCAAACGTCAGCCTGTATTTGACTTTGCGTGGTAAGCGTTTAAAAGACCTAATGGTTGTTTGGGCAACCCCCTTGGCGTGCTTACTGTTTAGCTTATAAAAAAAGTAAACTTAGACTTCCTATCAACTAAACTCAAAATTGCCCCTTTGACCAGCCCCAATAAGGGTCTTAACCTTTTCTTTTTATCAACAAAGAGTACTCTCTAATATCAACACGATTGGGGATACAGCCTCGGCTGAGGCTCTACGATGATACTTTTTACCCCTGTACTTCAAATGCTGATAGCGTATGCCGCCCTTTCTCTTATCTTTCCCTATATATAAATCCACTCGTAGCTAATCGGTGCCCTATTGGCTTTGAGCAAATCAGATATTTGATCGGGGCGCCATTTTTCACCAATTTT
>Ga0215265_1129_pt1 | contig 7800 bp, 4 predicted proteins | sample JAMX8_100Endo3_C_FD_182615 | JGI IMG/M metagenome (GOLD analysis project Ga0215265, IMG submission 182615) | Enriched cells of freshwater protists from Biology Centre CAS, Ceske Budejovice, Czech Republic - JAMX8_100Endo3_C3 | ecosystem: Environmental > Aquatic > Freshwater > Unclassified ... | reverse complement strand
TCACGGCCACCAAATCAAGCTGTTCTGCTCTTAGCTCGATGCCTGGCGGCTCAGTAGCAAGTTGGGTAATGAGCTGATCTTGACCATTGACTGTCACACGCCCCAAGCGCAAGGGAGGTTGAGCCTGTAAACGCCCATACTGATTTAACCTCCCTTGTAAGTTATCTTGCATAAGATAGCCTTTACCGGAGAAATCCAACCAGATTTTTTTAGATAAACGCAAATGCTCTAAAAGAGGGGGGCTATGCCCACGCTGGCGCTCAACAAGCTCAAAGCCTTGCCCCGGCTTCATTAAAAAAGCAGGCAATCGTCTCCACTCAGTTGGTAGCAGCGTCTGCTGAGGATCAAGCCTAAGCCCACCTTTTATATCCACCAACCGTAAGCTAGGTTGGTGCTCAAAAACCCATACCTCTTGTTTTGGCCACGGCGCCGGGCGTGGCACAAAGGCAAAATGAGATGGCTTGTTTAAATACCGACTTTTAACCCTTATCTCCCACACCCCGGGCTTTGCCTGCAACCTTAAGACACCATCGGTTTCTAACTTAACGGGAATGGGGCTTTTCACGTCTAAAAGACGTGTCTGGGGTTGTAAAACAGATCCTATTTTAATTTCTCTTTCTTGTCCTGCCACTTTTAATTGCAATAAAGTCTCATCAATCAGCGGCACACCCTCTTTTAGATGGCGAAACACCTTTAAAGACAAGCTGTCTTTATCAAAAGAAAGGGGCCGGCGTAGCCAAACCTGACCATTTTCATCTCTATCAGGCTGCAAAACCACTTCCCCTTTAAACTGTAAAGTAAAGATCCCTACCGTTTTAGGAATAGAAATGATCTCAGGAACCTCATCCCAACTAAAGATCCCTTCAATAAGATAATCACCCGGCGCCAGAAAAAGAACAGGACTACCTTTTTTAGCAACAACCGGAAAATCTTGATGATTAACTTTCACCTTTTGTGGCCACAAAGCTTTATCTCCGGGCAAAGACACCCAAGCAGGCGCATAAACAACGACCTTTTGACGAAAATAACCTTGGGTCTTATCTACCTTTAAGGCCAGCTCGGTTGGCCACACGCAAAGTGATTGTTGACCATTATTATAAGGTGTCGGGCAAAGCTGTGTTTCTTGATCGTGTAGCACCCAGGCTTGCCAGGGTGCTAAGCTAGGCGGAATATAAGTAGGTGAACTAGCTAAGATTGCTTGAGAAAAAATGAACAAAAAGTAGAAAATAAGGTATTTTTTCATTACATCCATTTAAGATAGCCCGTGACTACCTTACTCCCTTTTTAGTCATCGCAATCATGCCTACTCTATATTATAGTCAACCATTGCTGCAAACTTTGTTTTTGCTCCTCAACAACACGGATCTCAACCGTATCTAGCGCAGGGGGAGCTAATGTTAACTCACATACTTTAAGCTGCTCCTGCCGAAAGATTGTAAACACAACACGCTGCCCTGCCTCAAAACTTTGGCGCAGCGTAAAGATATCGGCCTTAACCTGCCAGCCATCAATCGCAACGATTTCATCTTGTGGGCAAAGCCCGCCCTTTTCAGCCGCACCACCTGATAGAACACGCGCAATAAAAACACGTCCCTGCTGCAAACTAAAAGTACAACCACAATCGGCTTTTAAAGGCGGCATGGTTGTGACCCCTCCTTTGTCTTTCTCATCCACGGCTGCCCGTAAAACCAAAGCAAGGCCAAAGGGCGCTAAAAGTGGCGCCAAATCAATTTCTTCAGTGGTATAAAGGGCTTTTTGTAAAAGCTTACCAACAAAATCCCCCCCCAAACGCTTTATCAGAGCTTCTACTTCACCTTCAAAAAGTCCACGATTAACCTTACCATAATCTTGCCAGAGCTTTCGCATCACATCATCCAATGAGAGCCTGTGTTGACTTTGAATACGCAAGGCTAAATCAATCATCAAAGCCACTATTGCCCCTTTTAAATAATAGCTCACCGTCACATTATGGGTGTTCTCATTGGGCTGATAAAGTTTGATCCAAGCATCAAAGCTTGCCTCTACTAGCGTTTGCTTTTCTCTACCTGGCGTGCGCAATAAAGTGGTTAACATTCGTGCCAAGATATCTAGATATTGATCAACACTGATGAGCTTGGCACGAACCAAAGCCAAATACTCGTAATAGGTGGTAAACCCCTCAAAAATCCATAGCTGCCGGGTATAAACTTCTTTATCTAAATTATAAGGCATAAAGCAACGGGGTTTAATTCGTTTAATATGCCAAGCGTGAAAATACTCATGGCTAAAAAGCCCTAACGTCTCAATATAAGATGTTGTTAGTGTTTTTTCACCCAAAGCCGGTAAACTCTCTTTTGATAGCATCAATGCACTGGCATTAGCGTGCTCAAGACCACCATACCCTTTTTTTAAGATGGCCACCAAAAAAAGATAGCAATCAAAAGGCGGCGTATCTGCAAATAGACGCATGTGGATACGACAGATCTTGGCCACATCATGGCACAAGCGCTCAAAATCAAAGGCAAAACCTTCATTCACCGCAATGGTATGGTCAATGGTATCAATCGTAAAGGTTTGAAAAGACAGCCTGCCTATCTCCACAGGATGATCAATCAGCGACTCATAAGAAGCGGCTTTATACCAGCCATACCCTTTAAGTGGTGCACTGTCACGTGGCAAAGTGGTTGCAACTTGCCATGTCTTATCAAAAGGCAATAAGTTAACCCGACAAGGTCTGTTTTCCTGGCCAATTACCTTTAAAAAAAGACAACAACCGTTAAAAAAGGCATGCGTGGTATCCAAGTGTGCTCCTCGTACCGAGCGATCCCAGGCATAAACTTGATATATTAAAGTAATGGGGCCTGATGTAGGTTGGCATTGCCAGGTATTGCTATTAATTTTATCAATCAAAAGCGCCATATCGCCTGCAAAAGCTTTTATGCTAACAATGTGGCGGGCAAAATCTCTAATTAAATAGCTACCCGGGATCCAACGTGGTAAGGAAAACTGCTGACCTTTTTCATCAGGCTGGTGAACAATCAGGCGCACCTCAAAAAGATGGGCCGTGCACTGCGGTGCAACATGGTACTCAATCATTTTTTTACACCAAATTAAATGTTAGACGTAATAAAACTAAACAGCAGTTGCTAAGCCAACTGGTGCACATCAGCCCTAGCCTTTCCCAAAGTCTGATGTGACAACCTCCTGTCATCTAGCCCCCTTGGACAACAATAGTTAAACAGCTAAGCGCCCTTACTCTAATTGCAACCAGGCTAATCTACCCCTGGCTTATCCTTTCAATAGCTTACAAGTACGGTTCAGGATGACGCTTCTCCCCATCCATACCCCAAAATAGCCAGTTGATATTAAACCTCTCCCCTGTTAGCAAAACAATAAGAAGCACCAGTGACACATCACCACCTGCTCCATGAGCAAAGATGTCAGATCTGTACTTTAAAATCAACAGATAAAATCTAAAAAACATATGCCTCCCTTTAATCATCTGTTAAAGCGTTTAAATGCAAACCAGAGTCTGTAGCAAGCTAGGGGGCCCCACTCAGGCTTTTATTTCCTAAAAGCTAATTAGCATCTATGCCCAATCAATTGCAAAGTTGTATTGAGCCAACGAGCAAGTTAAAAGCAGTCTATTTTTTAAATCAGCAAAAGATTTTAAGAAAGCAATATTAGGACTTTTTAAAAAAAGCCACCTAAAACGAAAGCTGTTTTACATGCCAGAATTAATGATAGCTTTCAAGCAGTGATCGCGCAACTTTGAAGTCTATTGAATACAGATCGATTTGTCGATCTGTATTCAATCATGATTTGTTAAAATTTATAAAATTTCGTCCTGTGCTATCAACCGATCGATTTCTTTTTGCAAGCCAATTAACCATTATCTAGCTTAATTGCATTTAATATTTGATTTGTCAATATCTAAAAATCCACCTAAAATAAATCTACAATCATCAAAAAAGTATTGGGTGCCACTATGAAACAGGGTCCTAGCGCTGCAGATATTGCTGCAAGACAAGTTGCTTTAGATAAAATATACCAAAAGTACACTAAAAAAGAACATGATGACTTCCTTAAAATTGCAAAGCTATTTATAGCTGGCGACAAAGTAAAAGCACGACAGCTAAAAAAACAATTAGGCAAAGCCCGATTAAATGAGTATAGAGCTGATCTCAAAAAAGCACACATTAGTCTAGCCACTTTTGTTCAAAGCGAAAGTGAAAAAATGTTTAAGAAAAATGTTAATTCCACTGCAAAAATCCAGGCAACCCATAGTGAAAAAGTTGACATCAAGGCGATTTCATTGGAAGAAATATACGAAAAGTACACTAAAAAAGAACATGATGACTTCCTTAAAATTGCAAAGCTATTTATAGCTGGCGATAAGGTAAAAGCGCGGCAGCTAAAAAGACAACTAGGTGAAGATCGATTAAACGCGTATAGAGCCGATCTCAAAAAAGCACATATCAGTCTTGCTGCTTTTGTTGAAAATGAGAAGAGCCCCAAGAAAGAGGCCAAGCCCATTACAAAAAAACAATCAGCTCACAGTACAGATACCACTAACAGAATGAACTCGCTAGATAAAATATACGAAAAGTACACTAAAAAAGAACATGATGACTTCCTTAAAATTGCAAAGCTATTTATAGCTGGCGATAAAGTAAAAGCACAGCAACTAAAAAGGCAACTAGGTGAAGATCGATTAAACGCGTATAGAGCCGATCTCAAAAAAGCACACATTAGTCTAGCCACTTTTGTTCAAAGCGAAAGTGAACAAATGCTTAAAAGAAATGCTAAGCCCATTGCAAAAAGCAAGGCAATTCCTAAAAAAAATATCACTACAAAGCGAATAAGCCTAGATGGCATAAGCGAAAAATACACTAAAAAAGAACATGATGACTTTCGAGAAATTTCAAATCTACTGCTAAGCGGCGACAAAAAAGGGGCTCGGCAACGAATGAGAAAATTAAGTTATGAGGAAAAAATAAGGCTAAGAGAATACAAAGCTGACACAAAAGAAACAGGTTTGACTTTCCCTGAATTTATCGAGCACATTAACCAAATGAAAAAAATTGATGACGAAATAGAGGCACTCACTCAGCAGGAAATTTATTTAGAAAAATATATTGCAAAACAGCAGAAAAAAGAAGCTATGCTAATTGATCAATTAGCAGTTCAATTGGCCGATAGCTTATTAGACTATACCCTACCAACTAAAAAAACCAGGAGAAGATATTAAGAATTAAAAATGATATCCTCTCTTTAGAAAAGCTTCTCAAGGTTCTAAAAGATTCGCTATGATAAAAGCTTATCTAAAAAGTTAGTTATAAAACAAAGAAAGACACTGAGGCAACAAACCGTCAAGAGAGCAAAAAATACAATCACCCTCTTTGCTGCTACCAGAGAAAAGACCATCCCCCTAACCACCCCACATGGCTGGTTAAAGCCAAAAGACTATCCAACACTGTCTAAAAAAATAACGATTGAACTAAAATTGATTAAAAAACTGCTTGGCTCAGTGCTGAAAATTAAAAAGAAGCACTCTAAAAAGGCAATCACCAAGGTGGTCAACTCTTTGCAGCTTTTATATAACTTAGCGTGCCGACCTACAGCCAGTCCATGCATGAAGTTAAATGAGGCTGCAGTTTGATACTGAGCGTTAAGAGAAGTTTGAAGATAACCTTATATAAAGCAACGAAGTGAGATAAGCCTGCTCAATTATGCCAGTTAAATATCTTAATTTTATCCTATTTTTTATTGCCTGATTCCCCTATAATAGCTTCCCACAATTGGCTAAAAACACTAACATGACACAAAAACGGTATTGTTCCTCTATCCGCTGGCTTATTTGGGGGCTAGCAGCCTTTTTCTTTTTCTCCCACTACGTTGTGCGTGTCACACCTGGGCAGATCATCCCTGAGCTGCAAGCGCATTTTATCAATGTAAGCAAATACGACATTGGGATCTTGGGTGCTGCCTTTTATCTACCTTATGTCCTAATGCAAATGCCTGTTGGCTATTTGGTTGATAAGTTTGGCTCACGACTTCTTTTAACCATTGCTGTTTTAACCTGCAGTTTAAGCAGTTTTATTTTTGCCAGTACGCTATTATTTAAAATGGCTATTTTAGCACGCATCTTGCTTGGCTTTTGCTCTGCCACTGCTTTTATTGCCGCTTTGAAATTGATCACCGTTTGGTTTCCAGCCAGGCAGTTCGCCTTACTTGTTGGCATCACACAAGCCTTGGGTATGACTGGCGCCTCGGTTGGCGCGGGTTTGATTCCAAGCTTAAACAAAGCCATTGGTTGGCAAAATACCTATTATGTTTACACCTTTACCTTTCTTATCCTAGCCACGCTCATCTATGTGCTGATTAGAAATTACCCACCCAATTATTCAAATCAGCCGCTAAAGCCGCAAAAAACATTTAAGATCTCCACTGTCTTATGTAACAAATACACTTGGATCAATGCCCTTTATGCTGGCTGCATTTATGCGCCAACTGATGTAATGGGAGAACTTTGGGGAAGAGAGTTCTTACAAAATATCCACCATATTCATCCACATATCGCCTCTTTTGCCCTATCGCTCCTATTTATTGGCTGGGCAATTGGGGGACCCTTAGCGGGGGCACTAGCTGATCGAATTGGGCGCCGCCCCGTGATGATAGGCTCAAGCTTAGCCGGTCTTTTCCTACTACCACTTATTTTCTACTCGACGGCTTTACCTCATGGCCTGTTGATGCTGACAATATTTCTTTATGGCCTAACCAATACCGGCCTGATTGCCAGCTACGCGACTGCAGGAGAACTGCACCAGCCTGCACAAGCTGGATTCTCCATGGCTATTGCCAATATGTTTTCTGTCCTGCTAGGCGCCATACTCATGCCCCTTTTGGGTATCATCTTAGAGTGGCGCGCATTAAGTCACAAAACATTACAGTATACAGCGCTCGATTATCAATGGGCCTTTGCCATCTTGCCCCTTTGCTTACTGGGTGCAACTATTTGCTCACTTTTATCTAAAGAAACGCTGATAAAAAATCAAGGCAGCCCATGCGAGCCCCCTCTGTAATTGGGATCACAACACTTGGCACACTTTTAGAGTGGGCCGAGTATAGCTTTTATGGCTATATGGCCACCACCTTTGCTGTGTTATTTTTTCCTGAAAATGCGCCCCATATCGGTCTACTTAAAACATTTGGGATCTTTGCAATTGGCTATATAGTGCGCCCCCTTGGCGCAATTTTTTTTGGTTACATTGGCGATCGCTTAGGACGTAAACCCGCCTTGGTTGCCTCGCTGGGGTTAATGGGTGGTACAACCTTTTGCATAGGCTGTCTACCAACCTATGCAACTTGGGGTATTGCTGCCCCCTGCCTTTTATTGCTGCTGCGAATTTTACAAGGAATAGCCGTTAGTGGTGAGTATAATGGGGCTGGGATTTTTTTAATTGAAAAACTAGGGAAGCATGCACCTTGTTTTGCTGGCAGCTGGGTTAGCGCCTCAGCAGCAGCAGGCATGGTCTTAGGCGGGATTGCAGCCCTTTTAGTCTCACTCTCGCCTTTGTGGGCATGGCGACTGCCTTTTCTTTTAGGCGGCTTAAGCTGTTTTTTGGGTCTTAAACTAAGAAAACAAGTAACGGAATCTCGTCAATTTCTAAAACAAAGCCAACAAACAACGCCTCTTTTAAAAGTGCTACAAAACCATAAAAAATCATTATTAGTCACCATGATTATTTCTGCCTTCACTGGGATCTACTTTTACATTGGTAATGTTTATATGCTGGCCTTTTTGAAAACCCAGCTTTC
>Ga0215265_1127_pt1 | contig 7936 bp, 5 predicted proteins | sample JAMX8_100Endo3_C_FD_182615 | JGI IMG/M metagenome (GOLD analysis project Ga0215265, IMG submission 182615) | Enriched cells of freshwater protists from Biology Centre CAS, Ceske Budejovice, Czech Republic - JAMX8_100Endo3_C3 | ecosystem: Environmental > Aquatic > Freshwater > Unclassified ... | reverse complement strand
GATTACGCTCTGTATTATCCACATACACATACTCACAATCCTCACTAAAACCCGCTTCTTGAAATGTCTTCAACATAGCTTCGTATTGACTACGTTCAGTCACTAAGGTAGCAATTGTATAAGTGTAAAGATCAGACGAGGAATTGATGTTTGGTGGTTGAGCCATAGTATAACGTTTCGTTCTTATGCTAGATACCGCGGTTAAGCCGCGGTATGACAAATTAAAATAGCCGTGGTATGGCAAATTAGAAAGCACATAAATTAGAAAATAATTTATCTCATACTGAATTATCGAAGCTCCGTGATCCCATTCATATACGGTAATAATACTTCTGGAATTTTCACGCTGCCATCCGCTTGCTGGTAATTTTCAAGAACGGCAATCAAAGTACGACCCACTGCGAGCCCTGAACCATTTAACGTATGCACGTACTCGGGTTTGCCGGTGGCTGGGTTACGCCAACGTGCTTGCATGCGCCGTGCTTGAAAATCCCCAAAATGGCTGCAGGAGGATATTTCACGGTAGCGATCTTGTCCTGGTAGCCACACTTCTAAATCGTAAGTTTTACGCGATGAAAAACCTAAATCGCCGCCGCATAAGATCACCACGCGATACGGTAAATTTAATAATTGTAATATTTTTTCGGCTTCTTGAGTGAGCGTTTCATGCATCTTCTCACCTTCATCGGGTGCGACTAAATGCACAAGTTCCACTTTTTCAAATTGATGTTGGCGGATCATACCACGCGTGTCTTTACCGTAGGATCCAGCTTCACTGCGGAAACAGGGCGTGTGACACACATGTTTAATAGGCAATTGATCAGCTTCAATAATCGTATCACGATACATATTGGTCACCGGGACTTCCGCTGTTGGGATCAATGCGTAGTGATGATTGCCTTCTGTAAAAAATTGATCTTCGGCGAATTTAGGTAATTGACCAGTCCCATATAACGATGCTTCATTCACTAAATACGGCACATACACTTCTTGGTAACCGTGTTGTTTGATATGAATATCCAACATGAATTGCGTGAGGGCACGTTGCAAGCGTACAATATCGCCACGCATGCACACAAAACGTGATCCTGTCAGTTTAGATGCGGTTTCAAAGTCCACCCACCCTTTGGCTTGCCCTAAATCCACATGATCTTGCGGAGTAAAATCAAATTTCGGCGGCGTACCCCACGTACGGAGTTCTTGATTGTCTGCTTCTTCCTTGCCTGGCGGCACTGGTTCTGCAGGAATGTTTGGAATAGCATCGTATAGCGCTTGACAATCTGCAAGCACTTTATCCAAGGTGGCTTTCTTGGCTTCCAAATCTTGTCCTATTTGCTGCACCTCAGCCATGATGGCCGTGGTATCTTCCCCCTTGGCTTTGGCCTGTCCAATCGCTTTAGAACGTTGGTTACGTTGGTTTTGCAGATCTTGCGTGGCCACTTGCAATTGTTTGCGTTGCTGCTCTAAGGCTTCTAATTTAGCACTATCCAACTCAAAACCACGTTTTGCTAAGGCCGCCGCCAGTGTTTTGAGATCATCACGGAGTAATTTAGGATCTAACATAATTTAGCCAAAATAAGGACCGATCCCAAAGATCAGTAACAGTAAAAAGATGACAATAAACCCAATTAAGACGCTGGGGCGTACGTTGTGATCCAAGTCATCTTGGTATTCAGACTTTACTAGATCTCCATCATCTGGTAAACCCAAACCATGCAAACCGGGCTCTTTTACCTTCAAGAATTTGTTCATAATAAACGCAAAACTTAAAAATAGTATGGATTGAAGTATCAAAAGCAATATCGGACCCCATTCGAGAGACGCGCCCGTCATATTAAATTCACGTGTAAGCCACGCTTGCATATGAATAATCAGCGTTGGGATTTCATATATCACACCAAACAGGGCACGTGGAACAAGAAAGAAACCAAACAACAGGGTAAGCAAACCACAGGCCGCTGAGATCCCAATGATCACATTGACAATAATTTGATTATATTTTGTCATACTCATCCGTGATAATCTCCCTCTTTCCATTTGGCACTGATTCAGTTACTCTCATTTCATGATACTTATATACCTTAGCATTGTCACTACCAGTTTACTGATCCTTAGCTTCGTTCTCGGCGCTTGGTTTCTCTTCAAGCATCAACAAACACAACAACGTCACGAGCAGTTGATCCACATATTACGCGAGACATTGCAGTTCCAACTCAGCCAACTACAACATTCCTGGACCAAAGAAATACTGCAATGTCAACACTCGCTCAATGACACGATCACCCGCTTGAAAGAACAATTACAAAGCGATGCCCACCTGTTTCGCAGCCAATTCCAAGATAAACAAGTAGCACACCTAACGCTACTGCAAAAAAGTATGCAACAGAATTTTGCGGATGTCCGTCAGCAAATCATTGAACAACTGGAAGTCCAATCTAAAACCCTCAATGAACGTGTGGCGGATTTAACACACCGCACAGAGCGTAAACTCAAAGACATCAGCACTGAAGTTGACCAACGCTTGACCTCGAGCTTCGAGAAAACGACGGCCACTTTTACCGATATCATCAAACGACTGGCCATCATTGACCAAGCACAACAAAAAATTACAGATTTATCTCGTAATGTCATTTCATTGCAAGAAATCCTAGCAGATAAACGCTCTCGAGGTGCGTTTGGTGAAGTGCAATTAAGCGCTCTTATTCGCAATATGATGCCTGAATCCAGCTTTGCGCTGCAGCATACGCTGTCCAACAACAAACGAGCCGATTGTATCCTGTTTCTACCTAATCCCACAGGCCATATCGTCATTGATGCCAAGTTTCCTTTAGAGAGTTTCCAACAGTTACAAAATACTGGGCCAACCTCCAGTGAGCGCCGTAGCTTGACTCAACAATTCAAACAAGACATTCGCAAACACATCCAAGATATTGCAAGTAAATACATCATTCCAGGCGAAACATCGGAAGGTGCGGTCATGTTCATCCCCGCGGAAGCTATTTTTGCAGAAATTCACGCCCACTACCCTGATATCGTCCAGTTTGCGCAAACATCACGCGTATGGCTCACCTCACCCACCACGCTCATGGCTATTTTAACAACAGCTCGGAGCGTCCTTAAAGATGAAGCCACTCGTGAGCAAGTGCATATCATTCAAGAGCATCTCAGTGTGTTAGCAAAAGACTTTGGCCGTTTTCAAACGCGTATGGACAATTTATCTCGCCATATTAATCAAGCGCAGCATGATGTAGCAGCCGTCCATGCCTCAGCTAAAAAAATCAGCTCACGATTTCTAAAAATTGAAAAAGTAGAGTTGCAAAAACCAAGCGAACTTTCCAAAGAACAAACAAATTCAATAAAAGAAAAAAATGATTTACTGAGCATGGACGAATAATAGGCTTCTTTTTGAAAATAGCTTCCGTTAGCACTTCCTTTTTTAACTAAAACCTTCTACACTGGTGCCTCTTTAAGCGCGGGCTACTTTTATACTTTTTTTCACCCAAGTTGGATGCAAAAAGCGATGGATACGAAAACTCCCGATGCTAAAACAAAAAATGCTGACTCTGTGCTCTCCAGTGAAATTGTAGTTAAAATCCTTGCCATTGTGCATCAACAAACAGGACACGACTTTTCCCACTACAAGAAAAAAACCATTCACCGTCGTATTCAACGACGTATGCAAATCCACTATATTTCTAAATTTTCCGACTATTTAGATTACTTAGAACATACCCCTGATGAAGCACATATACTTTTTAAAGAACTATTGATCGGTGTCACCAGTTTTTTTCGCGACGAAGAAGTATTCACTGCCTTGAAAGATACGATTATTCCTACGCTCTTAAAGAATAAACCCTCAGGTGAAAGTTTGCGAATTTGGATCCCGGGTTGCTCAACCGGCGAAGAAGCGTACTCCATTGCTATCTTGCTCTACGAATGCCTTGATCAAACCAAGCAACGCATCAAAGTGCAAATTTTTGGTACCGATATTGATACTGACGCCATTGATAAAGCACGTCTGGGACTTTACGGTGAAATGAATATTGCTGCACTAACACCGGAGCGTCTTGAACAATTCTTTACAAAAGAAAATAAATTCTATCGTGTGAAGAGTAAAATTAGAGAAATGTTGGTTTTTGCACCTCACAATGTAATAAAAGATCCTCCTTTTACCAAGTTAGATATGGTTTGTTGTCGCAATTTGCTTATTTACTTAGACAATCCACTGCAAAAAACACTGTTGCCCATCTTTCATTACAGTTTGAATGAAGAAGGGATCTTGTTGCTAGGAACATCTGAATCCATCGGCAACTATCTAGATATTTTCACGAGCATTGATAAAAAATGTAAAATATTTAAAAAGCGTTTATCCATCGCTTCACGCCAAGCCATACTGAACTTTCCCGTTACCAGTCGCCAACTACATAATGTAGCATCTATGATGGATAAACAAAAAGATAAAACCCCTTCTTTTCAACAACTCATCAGTAAATACTTACTATTTCACTACGCCCCACCTTCTGTTTTAGTCAACAAACAAAATGAAGTTATTTATATTCATGGTCGCACGGGAAAATTTTTAGAACCACCGCCCGGTCCGGGACAGTGGAAATTACCCGATATGATACGCAGTGAGCTTAAAGCAACCATCATGGATTTATTATCTCATACTCACGCTAACCCACATGAAACGTGTGTTAAAAGTACGTCGTTTAATGAAGGAACTAAACAAATTAAACTGAATGTAATCATTAAGCCTATCATTGAAAACAACATACCCGACGGCCTGCTACTCGTAATGTTTGAAGATCATACAGATACCGTATTACAAGCTGACCCAACATCCTCATCCACCACAACACACACCACCATACCGCAGTCTAATACGCATCTGCTTGAGCTTGAAAAAGAACTTAAATACACCACAGAAAACCTTCAATCATCCATCGAAGAGTTAGAAATATCGAATGAAGAATTAAAAAGCAATAACGAAGAACTGCAATCCACCAATGAGGAATTGCAATCCACCAATGAGGAAATGGAAACTTCGAAAGAGGAGTTGCAGTCGCTGAATGAAGAACTTGTCACTATTAATACCGAATTACAAACACGGATCAGCCAACTCTCGCACTCTAATGATGATATGAAAAATTTACTGGATAGCACCGAAATCGCAACGCTGTTCCTAGACAAGAAACTGTGTATCAAACGTTTTACACCTAAAGCCACTAAAATTATTCATCTTATTGATTCTGACATTGGCCGTCCACTTCATCATCTTGTAACAAACCTTGAAAAAGTTGCTTTAGAAGAACAAGCCAATATGGTGGCACGTACCCTTATCACCCTTGAACGTGAAGTTCGCACCTTTGATAGCGAATGGTGGTATATGCGTGTCACACCTTATCGCACCCAAACCAATACCATTGAAGGTGTTGTCATCACCTTTGACAATATCACTGCACGCAAACGCACTGAAAAGAAACTTGCCTCATTAGAGCAACTTTGGGAATCAATCTGGACGCAACTGCCCGATTGTATTGCCGAACTCGATCTCAACGGAATAATTCAACAGTGTAATCAACCGCTAAATGATCATTCTATTAACGCCATTTTGGGACATCCTTATGTTAATTTTTTGACAAGCAAAGAGCGAGCACCCTTTAAATATGCCATGGCACACGTATTAGATAATGGTGACAGCAACACTTTCACTGTCCCTTATGATAAGGAGGGACAATCTTGCTATTTCCGAATGATTCCATTGTATGAGAATCAAAAAATTAAGAGCATTATCATCATCCGCACACATTGGGAAGAGCCCAATATCAATTCATCTAAAAGTACGGAAGACATCTATCATGAATCCACTGACAAATAGACCAAATCATCCTACACGCGTAAATGCCCCCAAAGAACACTCACACCTATTATCTGAGTTACAACAATACAAAACTGAGCTTGAAACACAAAATGAAGAACTACGTTGTGTGCAAATTGAACTAGAAAAATCACATAATCGTTATTTTGATTTGTATCATCATGCTCCTGTGGGTTATTGCACCCTAGATCTCAACTTAAATATTATTGACATCAATAAAATTGGATTAGAAATCTTAGACAGTGAAAAGCAAGCTATATTAAATAAACCTATTACTGAATTTGTCGCCCCTAGTTCACGTCATATCTTTGATGGTTTTTCAAAAAATATCAATTCAAAAGAAGATAAAGAAGCCTTTGAAATGCAAATCATTAAACCTAATCATGAAATTGCGCATATCCATGTGATTGCAAGACGATCACCCACCTCTTTAGGAAACGGTGAATCAATTATGATGACTTTGAATGATATTACTACCGAGCACCATCAAAAAACAGAAATCCGCCATCAACAAGATCAAATGAACCACATGGCGCGCCTTGTTAATATGGGAGAAATGGCCACCTCCCTAGCACATGAACTGAATCAACCTTTAGCAGCCATTGTGCACTATCTAGGAGGTTGCATTGAACGCTTAAAATCCGTTGAAATTTCGGTTGAAGTGCGTCAAGCGCTGAATCGTGTGTTACGATCAGCCGAACGCGCCGGTGCTATTATTCAACGAGTACGCAACTACACTAAGAAAAATCAGCTGGATAAAAAACCACATGACCTTCATTTAATTGTACAACGGGTATTAGATTGTCAACAATACGATTTCCAAGATCATCAAATAAAAATTGTAAAACACTACGCACCCAAGTTACCGTTGATTCCAGCAGATGGCTACCAATTGGAACAAGTCTTTGTCATTATTATTTCCAATGCTATTGAAGCGATGCATAATACCTCTGTTGAACACCGTACACTCACCATAAGCACCCAGCTAAACTCTCCTTGTGAAATTGAAATTTCATTTCACGATAACGGCGAGGGAATTTCAAAGTCTCAAATGAAATATATCTTTAAACCCTTCACATCCTTTAAACGCAATGGAATGGGCATGGGCTTAGCCATTGCTGCGAGCATCATAGATGCACATAACGGCACTATTAATATTCACTCTGAGAAAAATAAAAGAACAACAGTCACGCTGAAACTGATAACATGTGAAACTGAGACAGATACCCTTCCGCAATCAGATGCTGTAGCAAATACCCTATAACGTCTGGTACCGCTTCTTCAGCTATTGTCTCCGCTAATAGCTCACACGTCTCACCAAAGGATTTTCCAGCTGCAAGCATCTGCAGTGTCTGCGCTGCAGGCAGTTCAAAATAAGCGAAGTACACGTCTGGTAACTTGCGCCAAATACTCCAAAGCAGCGCTTCATCTTTGATGATGAGCTGTGGTAAGGGTTCTTCTCGCGTCGCGGCCATCCATAGATCAGGCACATTGCTCTGCAAAGTTAATAATTGAAATGAAGGGTGAAACTCAAAACAAAGATCAGCAAAAGCTTCCGGTGCTATAGCAGCCAGTTCTTCTCGTTGTAATACTGCACCTTCAGCCGCAAATAACGATTTTGCTAAGGCCCATTCGAACTGGGCCATCTCAATCCATGCTAGCTGCTGTTGATACGCTGGTTGAGATTGCATAAACGCTGCTAATTCTTCGCCATAATCATCCAGTGAAAAAACAGTGGAAGGAGTAGCTGCAATAAAAGCCTCGGCTAAGTCATCAAAAGGCTCCTCACCCATGATGCAACGTAAACCAATGTAATTGCCTGCTAAGCCTTCTTTGAGCGTTAAGTGATGCGTATTATCATAAATATCCAAGCGTGCAGCGACAGTATCCTGATGGGGCGGCGACGCAATCCATCCCGCACAACGCGCGTGGGCGGATCCCTCGCGCTGCAACAATGCCTGCATGCCTTCTTGTAATTCACGCAAATTCGGTTTGCTCATGCTCTCTCTTTCTTTCAATGTTCGTAAGCGCGGTACGATACACACTACGTGCCTT
>Ga0215265_1126_pt1 | contig 8094 bp, 5 predicted proteins | sample JAMX8_100Endo3_C_FD_182615 | JGI IMG/M metagenome (GOLD analysis project Ga0215265, IMG submission 182615) | Enriched cells of freshwater protists from Biology Centre CAS, Ceske Budejovice, Czech Republic - JAMX8_100Endo3_C3 | ecosystem: Environmental > Aquatic > Freshwater > Unclassified ... | reverse complement strand
GGCAGACGATGGGCATCGCATAGAGCGTCAGTTCGTTGCCGCGGAAACTTCCCGGCTCGGGTAGATCCGCCAGCTCACCACCCGCGCCTTCGCAATCCTGCGGCTGCACCGAATGAACCTGCACGGAACGGCCGCCAAATCGCTTGCCGCGCAAACATGCCCGATCGGCCAGCCCCAGAAGAGCTGCCGCATCGCCTTCACGCAGCTTCACATTGCTGTCGAGGAACGCCACACCGATGGACCCGCCAATGGTGAACACCCGGTCCCCCACCTCCAGGCGGATACGGTCAAATCCGGCCAAAATTTCCTCGGCAATATCGAGAGCGGCTTCCTCGTTGACCACCGGCACCATGCCGGCAAATTCATCACCGCCGATCCTGGCGGCTGTACCGAATTCACCCAAGGTCAGGCGCAGGCAAGCCGCAACACGCTGGAGCATGTCGTCACCCGCGTCGTGGCCACCAAGATCATTGACCTTCTTGAACTCGTCGAGATCGATATAAAGAACGGCGAGGCCGATTTCATCTTCTGCGGCAAGCCGGGTCAGCTCACGTTTCAAGGCCTTGGTAAAGGCACGGCGGTTTTCCAGGCCCGTCAGCGGGTCGAGATACGCCAGGCGCCTGTTTTCGGCGGTTTCCTGAGGGCAGTCGACATTGCGCCGGATAACCGCCATGGAGGCACCCATGCCCGGCTTACTCTTAACCGAACCGGGAATGGGAACGAGCCGCACTTCGCACATCTGGCGATCGGTCACGTAACCTGCTGCCTGGAAGCTTCGATTTTCCGGAATATAGAGGGTCTGCGGCAGTTCGCCTTCCAGATTTTCCAGGGCTTCGGCCAAGAGGTCCACCTCATAGTCGCTATTGATCAGCTTCAGCAGCTTTCCCGCCATTTCATTGAGGCTTTCGGAACCGTCGAACACAAGAACGTCGTCCGGAAAATGCTCCAGAAGATCGAGATCCCTTGCGGACTTTGCGGAGCGGATTTCATTTCGCGCTGGCTCTGACAGGGTAACGATCTCGTCCTGGCCGTGTTCTTCCAGATCGAACTGCACCAGGACGGCCTGGCGCTCGCCCGAGAGAGAGACAAAGGATGTGCAAATCATGTGGTGGCAGAAGGTTTCGCCCGACTGCAGCACGATGGCCCCGCTCGCCTGCGCGGGAACACCGCTGAAAGCCGCCGACAGAACCGCCTCGCACCGCCGCCAGCTTGTTTCCGACAAAAGCGACGGCAGGCTGACCGGCACCGGAAAGACACCTTTTGCGGCGCAAAGCGCCTTCATCTGCTTGTTGTGAACAAGGACGCTGCCATCCTGCGCGACATAGGCCGCAGCATGGGGAAGAACCTCCAGCAGGGACGTGTGGAAGCCTGTAAGATTATTATTTTCCGCACGACCGGATTGTTCCAGCCGGTCGCTTAAGAACCGATGGCTGACTTGCACCAGACCGCCCTTTCAAATTGCCGTTAAAATGGCGCTAATCAATACACACATGCGCCGCTCCTATGTAAAAATTACTAACACAGTTCAGTTGGCAAAACCGAAACAGAAAAACTACCCACAACTCTTAGAATTTTTATAGTAAATCAAAAATTAATTGATACCCTCCAAATGTATTTAAAATTTTATGTTTATTTTATACTAACGCCTCATTTACCCCGAAAACTGCCACATTTTGATCACCCTCACGACGCAAAGGCGCCGCTGCGGAATGTTATCAGCGTCGTCACGAAACTGTGTTCAAGATCGATCGGGGCGGGCTCACTTGCCCCAGGGGGACTATCATGAAGAGAATTGTTCTCGCGCGGCATTTATCGCGCGTTGCCTTGGCGGGTGCCTTGCTTGCAGCAGCAGGTGTCGTCAGCGGTGCTCAGGCGGGCGTCTATCAACAATGCGGGAAAGCGTCCTGGTACAAGCTCGGCGGGACCACCGCCAGTGGTGAACGCGCAAACCCCAACCAACTGACCGCGGCCCACAGGAGCCTGCCCTTCGGTACGCTGGTGGATGTGACCAATCTTGCCAACGGAAAGACTGTCACGGTGCGTATCAACGACCGGGGCCCCTTTGCCAAGGGCCGTGTTATAGATGTGACCTGGGCGGCAGCAAAAGAGCTCGGTTTTGTCCGCAGAGGCATCACGCGCGTAAAACTTTCCAGCAAAGCCGGGAAAATTTCTTCCGAATATAAGCAAATTTGCCAATAAATTTGCGGCAGGAAAGACAACATTTCCTTGCCGCAACGGCGCTTCCAAATTGTATGACAAATTTAAAGCGCTGAATTTAATGAATTAATTTGTACGACACATTATTTCATATATGACTCAGTATGAATAACGATCAGTCGCATTACAGTGAATCAAAAAATAAAATATTTTACGGTAATGACAATCGAGAAAGATGCCGCTAGAGTTGCCGCCGTGGTCGATGGGGCCACGTGCACAGTAACTTTATTCGCGCAGTCTAACGGCTGCGCGTTTTTTTTGTAACATTCCTCATCCCGCCGTAACCGGCTCGAAACTGCCCTCGATAGCCTCTGCTTTTGCTTACGCGGACGCGCCAGTTTCAGACCTCCTCCCCCTCAAACAGACGTTTCAGGAAGTCCGCAGCACTTTCCTTGAGTAACTGCTGTTTTTCCGGCCCCATCCTGTGCCAGGACGCGTAAGGCTGACCGAGCCGCGGATTGCCCTTGAGCACCTCCTTGTTGCGGTCCAGAAAGTCCCAGTAAAGCGCATTGAACGGACAGGCCTTTGGCCCCGTCTTCTGCTTCACGTCATAAGAGCATGCGCCGCAATAGTCCGACATCCGGTCGATATAGTTGCCGCTCGATACATAGGGTTTGGAGCCGAGGAGCCCGCCGTCGGCGAACTGGCTCATGCCAATGGTGTTGGGCGCTTCCACCCATTCATAGGCGTCGGCATAGACCATCAGATACCATTCATGCACTTCCTTCGGCCTGACGCCCGCCAGCAGGGCGAAATTGCCTGTCACCATCAGTCTTTGAATGTGGTGGGCATAGGCTTCTTCCAAGGTCTGTCCGATCACTTCCGACAGGCAGCGCATGCGTGTTTGTCCGGTCCAGTAGAAATCGGGCAACGGACGGTCGGCGCCAAGTGCGTTGCTGTCGACATAGTCCGGCATCTTCAGCCAGTAGATGCCGCGCACATATTCCCGCCAGCCAAGGATCTGCCGGATGAACCCTTCGGCGGCATTGAGCGGAACCTTGTCCGCCTTCCATGCCTCTTCCACCTTCCCACACAGCACCTTGGCATCCAGCAGGCCGGCATTCAGATAGGCCGACAGGACCGAGTGGAACAGAAACTTCCGGCCGCTCAGCATGGCATCCTGATAGGTTCCGAAATCGGCAAGCATGTCGGCCAGGAAGTGCTCACAAGCCTCTTCCGCGTCCTTGCGGGTCACTGCCAACCAGAATGGTTCAAGATCGCCTATGTGCCCGGAAAATCGACTGGCGACCAGGTCCAGCACCTCTCGCGTGATTGCGTCCGGCTTAAAGCGTTTCGGCTCTGGCATGAACAGGTCCGGCTGCGCAGGCTTGCGATTGTCCGCATCATAGTTCCATTTGCCCCCCGCAGGCTTGTCACCGTCCATCAGCAGGCCGGTGGAACGGCGCATCTCGCGGTAGAAATACTCCATGCGCAATTGCTTGCGTCCGTCCGCCCACGCCCGAAAATCCGCCACCGTTGAGAAGAACCGCGTGTCGGTCAGGATCTCCACCGGAAGGCAGAAAGCGTCGGACCAGGAGCGCATGTCCTCCAAGACCCGCCACTCGCCGGGTTCGGTAACCACCAGCCGCTGTGGCCGCAGGCGTTCGCAGGCCCGCGTCACCTCGCCCTTGAAGCTGCCGCTGTTGGCAGGGTCATCCAGCTTGACGTAATCCACCGTCCAGCCGGCTTCCTTCAGCTCTTCAGCGAAGTGGCGCATGGCGGAAAACAGGAAGGCAATCTTCTTCTTGTGATGGCGCACATAGGTGGCCTCCGCCATCACCTCGACCATCAGCACCCTGTCGTGGGCCGGATCGGCCCGCTTCAGGCTGGACAGGTCAAGGCTCAGCTGGTCTCCCAGCACAAGTACAAGCGAACGGCAGTGGTTGGTCTCGGTCATGGGGCTCTGTTTTTTCCGGTCCTGGCCTTCCTACGCACAAACCCCGCCGCCCTATCACCTCTGCGGCCTTTTTTTCCTCGCGCTCCCGGATCAAACGCTACCCGCCCTACTCTGTCCGGCCAGTTTCTCCCTAACCAGCCAGGCTCGAGCACCCAAAAACCACCGGCAGCTGCGCAGATAGCCCTGCGTTCATCCAGCCCCGACAACCCCGCCGATATCTTGTCCAAAATTTCAGAAAGCGATTGCCCCGGATCGCCGGATCTTGTATCAGACCCCTCTATCCGCCGCGCAGCCCTTGCGCGCGCGAAGAGCACCCGTAGCTCAGCTGGATAGAGCGCTGCCCTCCGAAGGCAGAGGTCACAGGTTCGAATCCTGTCGGGTGCGCCATGATTTACCAAGTAGTTTCAATCACTTGGAAGATCACTCGATACCTTCGAAAGCCAACTCAGATCGGTCTGTCACACTGGTGTCACAGTGACGGAGACGAGAATGGCTACCATTCGAAAACGCGGACAGAGCTGGCAAGCCCAGGTCCGCCGTCAGGGCCACGCGCCCATTACAAAATCATTCCTCAAGAGAGCCGACGCAGAGCTCTGGGCAAAACAGACAGAAGTTGCCCTGGACCGGGAAGACTTCGGGATAATGCCACGTGCACAAAAATCCCCACCCCTGTCCGACCTGCTTTTTCGCTATCGGAAGGAAATCACCCCCAGGAAGCGCGGCGAGGTCGCCGAAAGGTACAGGCTCAAGATACTGCTGCAGCATGACATCGCGCGGATCCCTATCAGCAAACTCACCTCTTCCGCCATTGCGCGTTACCGCGACGAACGGCTTCGCGTTGTGAGCCCTTCAAGCGTCAGGCGGGAGCTCGTTATCCTGCGCCACTGTCTGGAGGTCGCTCGCAAGGAATGGGACGCACCTCTCAAAGAAAACCCGGTCCATAACATCCAGGTTCCTTCTGACGGCAAGGCACGTGAGCGGAGGCTCTCTCCCAAGGAACTCCAGGCTCTTCTGACTGCCGCTGACAAGTGCCGCAACAAGTTTGTCAAACCAGTCATTCAGTTTGCCCTGGCGACAGGGATGCGCCGAGGAGAAATCCTCAAACTGACCTGGGCGGACATAGACAAGGAAAGTCGGACCGCAAAGATCCGGGAAACAAAGAACGGAGATCCCAGAACGATACCACTCTCCAAGTCGGCCCTAGCGGTACTTGAGGATTGTGCGCCTTCAACCGGTCTTGTGTTTCCGATCTCCGCCAACGCCTTGCGTCTGGCCTGGGAGCGCACAAAAGCACGAGCCGAACTCGATGACCTGAGATTTCATGATCTCAGACATGAGGCGGTCAGCCGGTTCTTTGAAATGGGTCTCAACGTTCCGGAGGTCGCCATGATCAGCGGGCACAAGGATCCCCGGATGCTGTTCCGCTATACACACCCCAAGGCAACCGACGTAGCGCGGAAACTGTCTTTGTAACGCACACCCTCGGGCTGCTGGCATACCCCGATAGGGAACACTTGGGCTCAGCAGCCCACCTATCCATCCTCAGAAAAGAAGTCTTCATCCAGGCGCTGAATTTGGATTGTTCTATGGGCTCTTGTCCCGACTCCGTGCTCGATCATTAGATCGGCAAGCCGCGTTCCATCAATCAGGATCACTCGCTGCGGCAAGTTCTTCACATAGTTGATTGCACCGCTGGAGAAGCTCGAAGCTGTTACGAAGACACCTTTCGTGGCCCCGAACCCCACAAGAGATCCTACGAAGCCTTGCACCGCAGGACGTCCAATAGTGTTTTCCTCGGCGTAGCGTTTCGCTTGAACGTAAATTCTATCGAGACCGAGACGGTCTTCATTGATGACACCATCTATCCCACCGTCACCGGTTCGACCGAGTTGTTCGGCAGCGTTTTTGTGCGAACCGCCGTAACCCATCGCCACGAGAAGATCGACGATCAGCTTCTCGAAGAATGCAGGAGAATTCTCCCGGATTCTGTCAAGGAGATCGGCCCGCAAAGCCGCGTTTAGTGAACGATAGGCGGACTCAATTTGTTCCTCTGGCGTTGCCGTTTCAGAGCTCACGGGTTCGTTTTGCGTAGTTTCGGCGCTTGTACTTCCCGTGTTTTGCTTATTGCTGGAGCGGTAGAATTCGGCAAACTCAGGGATCTGCAGCAATACCTGTGTGTTGAGTTTTTCCGGATTGGTTTCGAGCAATCGCTTGCCAGCTTCCGAAGCGACAAACCTTCCACGCGCAGGACTGTCGATCAGCCCTGCTTTGCTCATGTAAAACTTTGCCCAATGAACGCGATTGTGCAGAATTCTCTGGCGCCCGCTTGGCAGAAGTTCCTCTCGCTCGTTTTCAGACAGCCCCAGGTCGTCCGCAATCATTTCCGACACATGCGGAACGCGTTGCTCGCCCATTGCAGCGTAACGAAGAACAGGAAGCATCAGATCCTGATAGTCGGGTATCGTCATTTTATCCTACGTCACTGGCACGTGTTGAACGCCGGGGATTGGGCGAAATTCGCCTAGAGTAGACTCCACCCGAGTGGTGTAGCTTTCAAAATAGCACCGTCCGGATACGCGATTGCAGATCAGGACCTGCTCGCAAATACCCCAGCAGCCGACAGACCGTCCTGACCATCTCGTCTTCCTCAAGTTCTCCGCATTCCGTTCGAATGAGCTTCGCGGCTGCTTCGATCTCCAAATGTGAGAGATACTCAGCCTTGGTCGTGGGGGAACTTTCTTCTGAGCGGCTCCGGATCGGCGGTTCGTCTCGTTGACTTTCAGTGAACCAGAATGACGACTCATGACAGATGCTTTTTTTGTTCGCCGCAATTTTCAACGCTGACACCACCGCGTCGTGAATTCGGCCACCGGCACGATTTTTTCCGAAAGCGTAGGCAATTCGTCGAGCTACTTCATCTGAGTGAATCGGGCCTTCTTGTTCGACGATGGACGTTACGTATCCAGCCATGCGCCAGGGCTGAACTAAATGAGGCTCCGCATTAACGACGATGATTTTTGCTCTTCGGTACATCGCAGCCGTTAGTTCAGTCTCATCAAGACCGATGAAATCAGAAACAAGTTGTTCCGGCTCTTCTGCCTTCTGCATTCCACCTTCATTCGCGCCAGCGATCTTCAGCACTGCATCGGATGCCTCGATCGCTTTTGCCAACATTTCTTGAAGACGCTGAATCTCATCCGTTCGCCGATGAAACCAATCGGTGCTCCAAATACGATGAAACTTCCAGCCGAGGCCTTCGAGAACGGCCTGACGCAAACGATCGCGTTCACGTGCCCACAGGGCTCCATGGTAAGTCGCTCCATCGCACTCTACCGCAAGGATGTATTGGCCGGGTTTGTCTGGGTGCCTTACACCAAGGTCGATCCGGAAGCCTGAGCTACCGACCTGGTAGTCAACTGGATAGCCAAGTCCCCGGATAACTTCAGCAACATCCTCTTCGAACGGACTGTCTGGGCCGAACCCCGTGCTGCTGGCTTCTTCGATCTGTCCAGACTTGGCGAACTCCAGAAACCTTTTCAGAATTCTTGGACCATCGCGAGTTGCCTTGCGCGGATCAATGTCGCCGGGGTCGAACGAGCAGAACACATCGCAGAGCACCCTTGCACGACTGAAAAGCACGTTTAGCCGCCGCTCCCCACCTTCTCCGTTCACCGGACCGAAATTCATCGATGCCAGACGGCCATTTGGTTCGTGCGGGCCATAGCCGACGCTGATCAGGATCACGTCTCGTTCGTCTCCTTGCACGTTTTCAATGTTCTTTACAAAGACATCCTCGGCACGGCCTTCCCGCAAGAAATCATCGAGGGTCGAATTCGTCCGCCGCTGGACCTCAAGAACCTCCGTAATCATGTCCGCTTGGCTTTTGGAAAAAGCGACGACGCCAAGCGACAGATTGGGCGTCTGCTGTGCGTGCCGGGTAATGGCTTCCGCAATCCTTTCCGCCTCTATGATGTTTGTTC
>Ga0215265_1125_pt1 | contig 8224 bp, 9 predicted proteins | sample JAMX8_100Endo3_C_FD_182615 | JGI IMG/M metagenome (GOLD analysis project Ga0215265, IMG submission 182615) | Enriched cells of freshwater protists from Biology Centre CAS, Ceske Budejovice, Czech Republic - JAMX8_100Endo3_C3 | ecosystem: Environmental > Aquatic > Freshwater > Unclassified ... | reverse complement strand
ATAAGCACCCTTGATCGTGATCGAGCGGTTGAGGCCGTCTTTTATCGCTTCTTCGATGACCGTTTTGTTGGTCTTCACATAGTCATTGAAGAAATCCGGATCGGAGTATGTGCGGACTTCCTTGAAACGGGTGTTCTGGGTGGTGTCGTCAATGGTGAGGATCTGGTGCACATAGCGCCGGGCAAGCTTTTCGAGCATCAGCTCGAAGCCATCGACTTCCATGGAAATCGGCTCGACACGGTAGATCCGGTCATCGTTCGGATCCGCACGCAGGAGCGCGATTTCTGTTTCCTTGAGCGGTACCAGCGACACAAGGGCCTGAATGCTTGCCACCACACAGATTGCCAGCGCGACATTCGTTCCAACCGACAGGCGCAACAGCCAGGCCATGCGCCGGTGAGCGGTCTTGTAGGCAAACGGATCCGCTTGCAGGATGTTGGCGTGCTTCGGCTCCGGCTTGACCTCCGGAACCGTCGCCGCATGGGACTTGGACCGAGAAATGAAAGCCATCAGGCGGCCTCCACCCATTCAAAGGAACTCGGTTCAAATTCGATTTCCGCGCAGGCGCAGGGTGACTTGCGCATCTTGTCGATGCCGTCCGGTTCAATCGGCATTTCCACCTGGGCACAGCCGGAAACCAGCCAACCAAGGCACAGGACGAGTCTGAGGTGTTTCATGAAAGAAAACCTTTGAGAGAATGGAGGAGAGGAGAGGAGAGGAGAGGAGAGGCGGTGCTTAGGACTTGCTTGAGTCGATGATCCCGCCTGGGGACCGGGGTTTTTCCCAGGTCTTCTGATGCAAGTAACCTCCAGCCTTGCCCATGGCACCGGCACCGGATCTGGCTGCGGAGCCCCCCATGGCCGCGCCGCGCATGGCACCGGCTGACATGATCCCGGCCGACACGGTTCCAAGCATCGCGCTCGACACCTGACCGGCAATATTGACCGCTTCGGAGATCAGGGCGGCCCCAAGCCAGCCCATGATCATGGCAAGCAAAAACTTGCCGCTGGTCAGGTCGATGTAGGCTTCTGGGTCAACCTGCGCGTCAGCGGTGACGCCAAGACCTTTGACACTGGCGATGACCAGCGAAAAAACCATCGTGACGCAGAGCATGGTGACAATAGAGCCGATGATTGTCCGCACGCCGGCGCCAATCAGGTTGCGACCAAACGGAAACGCAGCCATGCCAACCAGGAAAGGTGACATTCCGAGGATCACTGTCAGGCGAAAGAGGGAAACTGCCGTGTGCGCCAGGAACAGAACCAGCAGGATGACGTAAGGCAGCAGCAGCGCAACGCCGTAGAGAATATACTTGGGTGCAGGAAGATAACCACCCGCCCCCATGATCGTGGTGGCGATATTGAAGACACCACCAATTCCGGTTTCGACCGCCTTCAGCAACGCGCTGAGGCCAGAAAGACCTGAGCTGCCACCGTCCATCAAGGTGCTGGCAAGCCCGCCCATGACGTTGACGGACGCATCGAACACAGTCTGGATCAAACCGCCATCGACGCCTTTGTAGACCCCGAACCCAAGCACCATGAAGATGGCCTGTTTCAGGGCACTGGCGAAATCCAGCGTCCCCAGAAAGACCTGAATACCGCTCCAGAGGATCCAACCGCCGACGAGGCTCAACAGGGTCGCCTGAAACGGCCCATGCACTGCTGTGACCAGCGTATCGAGGGTCGATCCGGCGTGGCTCTGATAAGCCTCGAAGATCGCGCAGATATTGCAGGAGGTCTCCGCCATGGTTATTCGGCTCCCTCTTCATTGTATTTCCGGTCTTCGGCGACTTCGCTCATCACGGGAACACCGTTGTTAAGGGCGTCCGAGGCCTGGATCTTCAGCATCTGAGCGAGGATCTGATTGGTCTGGGCGGTTGCGACGAGTTGAGCGACTTGGAGCTCAATCAACACCTGCAGGCGGGCATTGACCGTCTCGGCGCTCGCGCCTGCGTTCTTGTATTCCTGGGCCGTCTCAAGGGTTTTGACAGCCGTCTCATGGGCTTCGTCCGACTGCGCCAGCCCCTTGACCGTCGCGTCCGTGATCGTCGCAATCCGGTTTTCATGAACGGATTTCTGAATGCTCGCTTTTTCTTCCCAGCTTCCCTCGGTGAGCGAGTCCGGAGTGGCGACCAAGCCGGACTTGTAGGCATTGCCCCGCTCGCAGATCGAGCCGAAGTCCACGTCTTCCAGCTTGATGGACGACATCAGCTTTTTGTAATCGGGAACAAGGCAGGCCATGTCCCCGGAGACGCTGGAGGCGAGCGACTGGAAGTTTAAGGAAGGAATGGAGAGATTGCCGATCTCGCCGATGGACGACAGGGTCTCGTCGGCAATGCCCTTAACCTCCCGCACCGCCTTCAGCTGGTCGGTAACCACCGACAGGCTTTCCTTGGCCGTATCAAGCTGGCTCTTCAAAGTGCCAAGCTGCTCTTTCATGTTGGCGAGCTGCTTTTGCATTTCGCCAATACCCTTGACGTCGATGACGGCCATCGCCGCCTGCGCCGGAGGTACCAGGTTGGTTGCCAGCATAAGGCCGGCAAATGCGGAAATCAGAGTTTTGCGAGCCATTGGTCACCCCATTCCTGTTTGGTTTTTTCCAGTTCCTTGACCGCGGAAGGCCCTGACCGGTAGAAGCGCAAGGCGTCGCCCAGGCCCGACAGGTCCACGTCCAAAATCGTGCTTTCGTTGAAATTGGCGGCCTCGAAGCGCTTCACCACGAGCACCTGACGCCCGCCCTTCATGTCGCCTTCGCCTTTGATGAAGGCGATTTGCTCATTCGACAGATTGAAGGGCTGAAGGTTCTCGGGCCTCGCTTGAGAGTTCGGCAGAAAGAACAAGGTCTGCGCGTTTTCGATTATGGCCGATGCGCCGTCGAACTCCAGCAGCGCACCCGGCTCCTGAAAGGCCAAACCGACAAGCCCGTTGAGCTTGCGGTATTCCTGATACATTTCCCGCACGACAGAGCGGAAACCGTTGTTACGGAGCAGGTTCGCCGCCTCATCGATGAAGATCGAAAAGCCACCGTCACCTTGTTTCGCGGCTGCGGAAATCGCAGCGGAGATATGCGCGACCACTGGCGGACCCAGAACCGGGTCCATCAGAGCTTCGTTCATGTTGATGCCAACAAGAAACGACTTTTGCAGAAACCCGGTGATCTGATCGCGTGGGGCGTTGAAGACATGAGAGAACTGGCCTTCTGCTCCGTCCTCGCCGTTCACCCACTTGCCAAAGGCGCGTCGGATCTCCGACTGAGCCGGGAAGGCCGCACCATAGATGTTATCCAGCGTGCGCACGCCCGGTTCCAGCTCGGCGGCCATGTCGAGCGCGGCATGAAGATAGTCGTCCATATCCTCATCGAACGCTTCGCCAAGCATGGCCTGCAGGATCAGCCGCACCCTGTGCCGGGCGGACTTGTCGGTGAGATCGATATCGAGAGGATTGAGAGCTAAGTCCTTATAGCCCTGGTAGATCCCGCCGAACGCCTCAATCATGAAGCGCGCGCCGTCCTTGGAATCGAAGACGTAGTTCCGCACACCGTGGAACTTTGCAAGTCCGCCAAGGAGGTGAAGGATCAAGGTGGACTTACCGCCACCGGTCGGGGCGAACATGAGGTAGTTGCCCGGTGACTGCGGCTTGTCCGACACATGGAACTGGAAGGCGTAGTTCTGGCCCGTGGGCGTCTTGAACAGACGCACCGGCCTGTTGCCGAACGGGCTTGACCACAGACCGATTGGCGAAAACTGGAACGGCCACAGGGCCGCGACATTGCTCTCGGTGATCTTGAGCGGCCGCAGCAGCTTGTCCCGGCCGGGCATGCGGTTGAACCATGCCGTTGCCGCGCCGACTGTCTCGCAGCAATAACGGATCCGCGCATTATCGAGGAGGGACGTAACCTGATCGATCAGGGAGGTCAGCTCGGCCTCATTGCGAGCCCGCACGGTGATCTGGAATTGCGTTTCCTGAAGCTGCTGAGAGTTGTTCAAGAGGTCTTCGTTGACCGCTTTCAGCTCGGCCAGGACAGCACCCGTCCCGAAATAGTTGTGCTTCTGCTCGGTGATTTGTCGGGTGAAAAGGGCGATTTGCTTGGTGCTGTCGAGCGGCTTGACGATCTGACAGACTTCCAACTCACCGCTGAGTGCCAGCAGACGGGACACCAGCATGCCGGAAACGGTTTCCGGCCAACCTCGAACGGCAATCACGCGGTTGAGCGTCTGGTGCGGCGTAAACGTGTCAATCGCGCCGTCTGTCGATACGTGAATGTCAGAGGCGGGCAGGTTGGCGCTGATCCCGACGCTTAGACGCGCAATCTCAGGCTTAAGCTCACCGCAGACCAGATAATTCAGAACACGTGTCAGCTCGCACGGTTGATTGTGCTCCTGGGCGGCAGGGACCGGCCGGATGTTATAATCCTTGAACCCGCTGATCAGGCCGCGAGAGGTCTTTTCCAGCTCTGTGGAGGTTTTCGTTGTGAGAACCAGATACCAGACAAGCGAATAGGCGTTCTGGTAGAGCCGTTGTTCCGCCTCGCCAACCTCTTTCAGAGTGGGTGACGGCCACTCCGCCTGAAAGCTGACATCGCGCTGGCGTTTGATGCCAAACAGGCGAAGGGACGATCCAGCGCTGAGGAATTGGTGGAAGGTGCTTGCCCGGCCTCTGGCAAGCGTTTCCTGTTCAGGAACGCTCTGAGTCTCGTAGGACAATCCGGAGAGTGAGAACACGCGGACAAAGGAACCGTCTTTCAGGGAAACGGTCTGACCATCCGCCAGCAACTGGTCAAATTCCAGTTCGTTCGCAAGCCAGTCCTGCTCGACTTCGCCAAGCAGGTACTTGCGGCCTTTGGAGCTGACCAGGCTGGCCGCACCGAGAGCGGCAGCGCCTGTCAACAAGGTGCCAAGCAGCATTATTGTGCAGCCTTCTTTTTGGGGGGGTTGAGCGGAAAACCGGCGATCAGGCGGCGGACCTTCTTCGCCTGGAAGAACGTGGCTGGATGCAGCAGCAAAGATTCACAGTGCGGCTCTCGCCGGCGAAGCAGAATGATCCACGCGATGGCTGGCGGTGTCGTCAGCACGACAAGCGCAAAGCCCGCCGTATTTCCGGCCAGGAACCCGCCAGTGGTTGCAAGCAGGAGTTCACCGATCATCACCAGGGCAGCATGGAGCGGGGGCATACCGAGGATCTTCATCGGCTCCTGAATGTGGAGTGCGATAGGGCTTTGCGCTTTCATGGCTGCCCCTCCTCAAGCTGCCGAGAGAAGGGCGCGAAGCGCGGTCGGGCCGAAGATCACGAGCGCTCCGGCTCCGACGAGCTGAGCAAGCCGCATGATGTCGATGCGGCCGGTGACCATGGCCCAGATGCCATAGATGATGACACCCACACCGATGACCGGTGCGGCAATACTGACCAGCCCACTTTCGAGCGTCTCCAGCATGCTGGTCGCAGGTGCAGACCAGTCCTGTGCAATCGCCTGCACCGGAAACAGCATTGAGGCGGATGCAGTCGCAATGATTGCAGCTTTACCCAAATCCACCTTTACGAGTGCCGATGGACAGAGTCCGAGTCTTTTGAGGATACTCATTTCAAGAAGCCCTTATTTGAGCAGGAGATAAAAGGCGGTGACGGCCAGCCAGTTGAATACGGCCAGCGCGCTGCAGGCCGCGAAGTTCCAACGAATAGCGCGGCGGATCTTGTCGCTTTCTACAGCGTGTTGAGCGACCGCAGATACAATCGTCTGAATGCTTTCGTTACCGAGGGAACGGCCAAGCTTTTGAATCGTGGAGGCGACATCCTCCACCTTGCGGTCGATGGCCTCGTTCACCCCGGAAACGTCGTTGCTGAATTGGGTGGACACCCGCTTGCGCTCGTCCTCGAGGAGAAGCTTCAGCTTTTCCCCGAACCCGTTCAGGATTGCGACAACCGCCATCACCGGATCGTCCTTCTGATAGGAAATCCCGGTGTTCCGATGCGCGATGTCGATGGCCTCATCGATGGTCATCTGATGCCACTGTTCATCGATGACTGGCTCGACGCGGTTTTGGGCGGCGGTAGCGCTCATTCAGCCGCCTCCTGGTCAGAAGGTCCAAGATCCGCCGGCTCAACGAAGGCTGCGCCGTCCAGGCGTTCAATCGCCTTGGTCCAGTAGATCTTCAGGCGCTGGCGGGCCATCACGTTAAAGTCGTTTGAACGGATGGCCTCTTCGAAGGTCAGTTTCGCCGCCATCATCGCCCTAATGTCCTCTCCGAACGTTCCGGCCTGAACCTTGGGGTGGCTCATCACGGCTGCAATGCGGTCTGCATTGTCGAGACAAATGTTGCTCTCTTCGAAGCCCATCCCGTTCTTGGTGATGGGACCGAAGAATTCGTTCAACCACACAACAAGCGGAACGCCTGGAAAATGCCGAAAGATTGCGAGCAGACTGTTGAATGTGTCATCGAGTACAGCCCCGCCGCAGACAGGGCAGTGGATATAAACTCGTACCCCTGCTTCCTGCAGGAGCTCGAAGGCGTTGTTCTCTGCGAGATAGGAACACGTCGCAATGAACGAGGACGTACCAGTGTCTATGACCGTGTGACTGTCGTCTGGTGCCTCAAAAATCCGCGTCATGACATGATCGAACAGGCGCGGATTGATGTCGTCGCCGTCCATGATCTGGATCGGAACGGCCCTCAAAGCCTTGATCGCTGACAGCGTCGGCGTAGTCGGATCCAGGTCGATCGCCTGCACCAAATAATCGGCGTGCTGGAAATACTGGACAAGCATGGACGATGTCAGGCTCTTGCCGGCCCCGCCCTTACCCTGCATGACAATGTGAACGGTGCTTACCATGCCTTGTCCACCTCATCGGAGCCGGTCGGCATTTTGAAGCCGGTAATAGCGGGGAGGGGTTTGCGGTGTTTAGTCTGTGTGGCGGCGTTTTTCTCCTGGGGAGGGCAGTTACCCGCGATTTCCTGCGCTTTACGATCGGATAGTTTCCGCCAAGCCTTGGCAAAGGCATCATACTTGACTGTCACCAATCCAGCCTTCTCAATCAGCACAAATGCCGCCTTGAGAGAGGGAGAAGTGTCGACGAAATTCTTGATTTGGACGTAGTTGGACTCAAGCTCAAGCGGAGCCTGTCCCCACGGCGCCCGCTTCACACGTGTCGATGAAGACGGCATGGGTCATTAACGTTCCCGCACGGGAACGTCCTCAAATTTGTTGATGGAAGTTGAAAGCTGTCAGTATTGGCCGCACGATCTGTGCGATTCAGCTAGAAAAGCATCAGCGTACCGAAAGAAATTGCGGCCAATACAGACACAAATGGAGTTTGTGGTGGTCTCCTTATGCGGACATCAAAGGACGAATTTGGTGTTCGCTAGGCTCGGCGGTCCTTATGTGAGAGTGAGGACCGCCGGGCCGCTCACAAGCCCCTTCTACTAGCCGTGAACTTGGTTGTACATCTTAAATCTCACCCACTGCTGGTGAGTTACCTTCATTTCGTGATGTTGCTTAAAGCGGGGTTAAAGCTCCCATATAGGGACATATTGCGTTGAGCCGGAGGCGAATAAGCGTAGCGATTCTAGGGAGTTCGGTAGGAACGAGGGAGAACTCGCGCTCAGGAAGTGGGACCACTTCCTCTATCTTGCCGTCCAACCTCAATCCAAACAAATACATACTCGTCAATGAATTCGTACAATAAAGGAAAAACAAATCCTAACTCGTCCAAACTTGGTAATTCTCGTCCAGACTCGTCCGCAGAAGTCCATACAAGTCGTTGTTTTTTGATAAGTTTTGATAAGTTCTCTCCAGGCTGAATCGATTTTCTTCGAGAAATCAAACTATTGAGGGAGAAAGTCCACGAACGTCCATGAATAGTAAAATATAGCAAAACTCGTCCGATTCTACTTCACGCTCTAAACGTCGCCCTTCGGGGCTTGACGGCGGCGAAAAGGGAATTTTGGGGCCGGGAAACCGGTGCAAGGGGAATGCACGCAGAACTTTTTACTTGCGTCAGATCTCGCCAGCGCCTAGGGCCCCGAATCTCAACAGGTAGTGCTCTTGACCGTACACAATCAGAAATTAAATCAAGGAATTGCCATGCCCAGCAAAAAAGAAGCCGACGCCGTAGACACCCATGTCGGACAGCGCATCAGATTCCGGCGCATCATGCTCGGACATTCACAGGAAGCTCTCGCCAACGCCCTCAACCTGACCTTCCAACAGGTCCAGAAATACGAAAAAGG
>Ga0215265_1124_pt1 | contig 8252 bp, 8 predicted proteins | sample JAMX8_100Endo3_C_FD_182615 | JGI IMG/M metagenome (GOLD analysis project Ga0215265, IMG submission 182615) | Enriched cells of freshwater protists from Biology Centre CAS, Ceske Budejovice, Czech Republic - JAMX8_100Endo3_C3 | ecosystem: Environmental > Aquatic > Freshwater > Unclassified ... | reverse complement strand
ATGCCTGACGCATGTCCAAATCCAAGTGGTTGGTTGGTTCATCAAGTAGCAACAGGTTTGGCTTTTGCCACACAATTAAGGCCAGCACTAAACGGGCTTTTTCACCACCCGAAAACGGTGCGACTTTCTCCAGTGCTTTGTCGCCTTGGAAGCCAAAGCTGCCTAGGTAATCACGTAGCTGTTGTTCGGTTTGATCCGGCGCGATCTGCATCATGTGTTGCAGTGGCGTTTCCTCTGGGTGCAGCGTTTCTAATTGATGCTGGGCAAAGTAACCTATTTTTACGCCTTGTGAGTAAGTCAGATCGCCACCTTGCGCGTTAAGCTCACCAGAGAGCAATTTGATCAAGGTCGATTTACCCGCGCCATTACGGCCGAGTAGACCAATGCGACTGCCAGGAACCAAGTTCAACCTGATCTTCTCTAAGATCAGGTTGTCACCGTAGCCTGCCGATACTTCATCCATCATCATGATTGGGTTTGGCAGCGCCGCGGGCTCACGGAATTGGAAGCTAAATGGGTTATCGAATTGAGCGGGTAACACTTTCTCCATGCGCTCCAAAGCTTTAATACGGCTTTGAGCCTGGCGTGCTTTAGAGGCTTTATAACGGAAGCGGTCGATGTAGCTTTGCATGTGCGACATCTGTTTCTGTTGCTTCTCGAACATCGCTTGCTGCAGCACCATTTTTTGCGCTCGTTGGTTTTCGAACGACGAATAGTTACCCGTGTATTCGTTCAATTGTTGGTTTTCGATGTGAATAATACGGCCAACAATTGGGTCAAGGAAGTCACGGTCGTGCGAGATCAGGATCAGTGTGCCTGGGTAGTTTTGTAGCCAACGTTCAAGCCACATCACTGCGTCTAAGTCCAAGTGGTTGGTTGGCTCATCGAGTAGCAATAAGTCAGAACGGCACAATAGCGCCTGGGCTAAGTTAAGGCGCATACGCCAACCACCTGAGAATTGAGTCAAACTCCAACTCATTTGCTCTTGGCTGAAACCTAAACCGTCGAGCAATTCTGCCGCGCGAGCGCGAATGCTATAACCGCCGATGGTTTCAATTTTACCGTGGATCTCGGCAACCAAGGTGCCGTTGTCTTGTGCTTCCGCTTCAGCCAACTGCTTTTCGAGCGCTCGGTACTCGCGATCACCATCAATGACGTATTCCAGTGCAGTGCGCTCTAGCGCAGGTGTTTCCTGTGCGACCCAGGCCAACTCCCAATGTTGAGGTTGGCTAAATGAGCCTGCATCAATCGACAGTTCATCTTTCAGCAATGCAAATAGCGTTGATTTACCGCAGCCGTTTTTGCCCACAAGGCCGACTTTATCGCCAGGATGGATAGTCGCTGAAGCTTGATCTAAAAGAGGTTTACCGCCACGCAGTAACTGAATATCAGAGAAGGTAATCATAAAGTTTTCATTCACTTTGCGCAGTGCGCGTTGCTTGGTTACATAGCGAAGTGGTTTCAATCGTTTTTAAAGCCACTTGGGTATATATCTAGCGGTGAATAGTAGGGGTATTGGCCGGAAAAGTCGATTGATTCGCTTTAATTGCATTATGCTGTACAAAAAAGTATAACAATTTGATAACGGATAAAAATAACCACAAGGACGACCATTTGGCTGTTGCACCGTCTATTCTCCCAAGAGTTCTGGTCATTTATGCTCATCCAGAGCCACATAACTCGATTGCTAATCAAGTGATGATTAAAAAAGCTCAGTCGCTTGATCACGTCACTGTGCACGATCTTTACGGTGTTTACCCTGACTTCTTTATTGATGTGAATTACGAACATGAGTTGTTGCTTACGCATGATGTGATCGTGTTTCATCACCCGCTTTATATGTATTCATGCCCAGCCCTGTTAAAAGAGTGGTTGGACCGAGTGCTGGGCAAAGGTTTTGCTTTTGGCGGAGGTTCGGCGCTAGAGGGAAAATACTGGCGTAGTGTGATTACAACGGGGGGGAAAGAAGAGGCCTTTAGCGCGAAGGGGTACAACAAATATCCATTAGAGCAAATCTTACAACCGTTTGAACTGACGGCTGCCTTGTGTCAAATGCACTGGATTGAACCTTTGGTGTTGTATTGGTCGCGTAATGTCTCGGATATTGAGCGGTATGAGCACGCCGAATTGTATCGTCGGTGGTTGAACAACCCACTTGAAAACTGGGAAGCAACAGACCAAGGAGGTCAGTATGGCGATAACCAGTGAGTTTCTTCAAAGTAGCGTGGTCTTTCTCTCAGCTGCGGTTATCGCGGTGCCGATTGCTCAGCGTCTCGGACTTGGCTCGGTTTTAGGTTATTTACTTGCCGGTGTGTTGATTGGCCCTTGGGGCCTTGGCTTAATCAGTGATGTTGATGCTATTTTACACTTTGCTGAACTTGGGGTCGTGTTGTTACTGTTCTTGATCGGCCTTGAACTAAATCCTAAAAAACTGTGGCAAATGCGAGGACCGATTCTAGGTTTAGGCGGCGCGCAGGTGGTGGTTACGACCGCCGTGCTCGGCAGTGTCGTCAGTATGTTCGGCGTAAGCATGCAAGTGAGTTTGGTGATTGGGATGGGGTTGGCGCTGTCCTCGACGGCAATTGCTCTTAAAGTGATTGAAGAGCAAGGGCTCAATGGCACCGAAACGGGTCAGTCTGGTTTTGCGGTATTGCTCTTTCAAGATATTGCAGTGATCCCAATGTTGGCAATGTTGCCCTTGCTTGCTGGCGGGCAGAGTGGCGGTAGTTGGGTGGATGTCTTCACGGTATTAGGCAGTGTGGTGGCACTGCTGATTGGTGGTCATTTCTTATTGCGTCCACTATTTCGTTTTGTTGTGATGAGCGGCGTTCGTGAGCTTTTTACCGTCGCCGCATTGTTGGTCGTGCTTGGGATTTCTGTCGTCATGCAAAAGCTCGGGCTTTCTATGGCTCTAGGGACTTTCTTAGCCGGCGTTCTGCTGGCCGAGAGTGAATATCGGCATGAATTGGAAATCGCTATCGAGCCGTTTAAAGGTTTGTTGTTGGGGTTGTTCTTCATCGCGGTTGGCATGGCGGTAAATTTGGGGTTATTGGCATTACACCCTTTAGAGATTCTGGGCGCGGTGGTGGCTTTGGTGGTGGTTAAGGGCTTGGTTTTGTATGCATTGGCGAGAGCTGCCCGTGTCGGAGCCAAAGCGAGAAGCCGTATGGCCGCGATTTTAAGCCAAGGTGGTGAGTTTGCCTTTGTCATATTTACCGCAGCGAGCCAAGAGGGCATTTTATCCAAAGAGCAAGTAGCGTTTTTGTTGGTGGTGGTCAGTTTATCCATGGTGACGACACCACTTTTGCTGATGGGACAAAAAAAATGGTTTGCTCATACCCTGAATCAAGAAGAAGAGGGCATGACCACGAAAGTAGTGGATCGCCGACCACGCGTTATCATTGCAGGCTTTGGACGTTTCGGTCAGATCGTCGGACGTTTAATGTATGCCAATAAAATCAAAGTGACGGTATTAGAAAGTGATGCCAGCCAAATCCACCTACTGCGCAAGTATGGTTACAAAGTGTTTTATGGCGATGCTACCCAAATTGATCTTTTGCGGGCTGCTGGCGCAGATAAAGCAGAAGCATTGGTCATTTGTACCGATTCACCTGATGAGGTGATGGCCATCGTTGATATCTGCCGCGTGCACTTCCCGAAACTTAAGTTGCTAGCCCGAGCAAGAAGCCGTGTCGAGGCGTATCAGTTAATGAGCCACGGTGTCGAGAATTACTCTCGTGAAACATTTTTAGGGGCATTGGATCTCGGTCGCCAAGCGCTCGTAGAACTTGGTATGCACCCATATCAAGCAAAGCGGGCAGAAGCACATTTTCGTAAGTTAGATAATGCTATGCTTAAGGACTTATTGCCTCAGCACAATGAAGATAAGAAATTGGCTCAGAGAGCGAAAGAGGCACGCAAAGAGCTAGAAGAAATTTTTGGTCGTGAGATGGAGAGCGACCATCAGTCACCTAATCATTGGAAGTAGTACTTGAGCCAAGACTCAAGCTAAGGAAATAGCGTGAAAATCAAGAAACGTTTTATTGCCGGCGCTAGCTGCCCAAATTGCAGCCAGCAAGATACCCTGCGCTGGTGGATTGAAAATAATATCGAGTTAGTTGAGTGTGTCGAGTGTGAGTTTACTGAGCAACGTAAACCGCAATCTGTAGAGAAAAATAAACACTCAGATCAGGAAATGATCGGAATTTTTAAGCCGGAATAATTGAACTTCGATAATTGATCCCCATAATACACCCAGATATCTCAGTACTTAACCCCATTCAGGTTAAGTCAATTAATCTCCCTGGAGTTAGTATGAAAATTGAAAAGAACGTTGTTGCAAGCCTTGCATACAAAGTAATGTTGGAAGACGGTGTGGTTGTTGATCAATCAACAGCAGAAGCGCCTCTAGATTACCTTCACGGTCACAACAACCTAATCACTGGTCTTGAAAAAGAGCTTGAAGGTAAAGTGGCTGGCGACAAGTTCTCAGTAACGGTAGCTCCTGAAGAAGCTTACGGCGAGCATAACGATGCGCTAGTACAACGCGTTCCTGCGGATGTATTCCAAGGCGTTGATCAAATCGAAGTGGGCATGCGCTTCCTAGCTGACACTGACCAAGGTCCAATCCCTGTAGAAGTAACAGAAGTTGACGGCAACGAAGTGGTTGTTGACGGTAACCATATGCTAGCTGGTCAAACACTAACTTTCGAAGTAGAAGTTATGTCTACACGTGAAGCAACAGCAGAAGAGATCGAACACGGTCATATCCATCAAGCTGGTGGTTGTGGTCATGACCATGATCACGACGATGAAGGTTGCTGTGGCGGCGGTAGCTGTGGTTCTCACTAATCACAAGCTCCTTCACTAGATAATCTTATCTAGTAAAGCTTTGCAAAGCGCAAGTTGAGGTTTCAACTTGCGCTTTTTGTTTATCTAAGGTGTAGTGCATAGAAGAAAAGAACAACTCATGGAAAAAGCGATGACAAAACCTTTCTCGATTGCGATTCATGGTGGCGCAGGCACCATTTTACGTGAACAGATGAGCAATGAACTTCAGCAATCGATCTTGGCTGATTTGGAAGCGTCGGTAAAAGCCGGCCATCAAATTCTTGAGGAAGGCGGCGACGCTTTGGATGCAGTTGTTGCTGCAGTAAAAGTGTTGGAAGACTCGCCTAACTTTAATGCGGGTAAAGGCTCGGTGCTGACCAACAACGAAATGGTAGAAATGGACGCCTCTGTCATGGATGGTCGAAACCAAGCCGCAGGCGCGGTCGCTGGTGTTCGTCATATCAAGAATCCAATTGAGCTCGCTCGTGACGTGATGCGAAACAGCAATCACGTGTTGTTGGTGGGTGAGGGCGCAGAGCAGTTTGCTTTTGAACAAGGCCATGAGTATACCGAGCAAGATTACTTCTTTACTGATCGCCGTTATGAGCAGTTGCTTTCTATGCGTGAGAAAGGGCTGTTTGCTTTGTCGGAATCTCGTTACCCGGATGATCGTAAACATGGCACCGTCGGAGCAGTAGCGTTGGACCAACAAGGTAACTTAGCCGCTGCCACCAGCACGGGTGGCGTAACGAATAAGCAATATAATCGAGTTGGGGATTCGGCTTTGATAGGCTGTGGCACGGTGGCCGAAAATGGCGTTGTCGCGGTTTCAACTACGGGTGTCGGTGAGTTTTTTATCCGTAAACGTGTCGCAGAAGACGTCGCCGCGCGGATGCGTTACTTACAAGAAGATATTCATACTGCTTGTGAGCATATTATTCAGGGGGAACTGAAAGAGATGGGCGGCGAAGGCGGTTTAATCGCAATTGACGCGCAAGGTGAGCTGCACTTTGCGATGAACAGCTCTGGCATGTACCGAGCTGGCATTAATACGCAAGGCGAGTTGAGCGTCAAAATCTACGCTGACGAATAGCTTCCTCTTGAGCAACCTTCTTAAGTAATCAATACAACAAAGCCCAGAACACGTTCTGGGCTTTGTGCTATTTGAGCCTGCATTTTAATAATGCGGTGGTGGGGTTTCTTCTGACGGATCGGCTAAATTCGACGAGTCCATATTTTTTACTTTACCTACCACATATTTCATCTGATCGAGCATCTTGGTAATTTGCAGTTGCTGCTGCGATAAGGCGCCGTTCAGATCTTCAATAGTCTGTTCTTGGAACGCAAGCTGACATTCTAAGTCATTAATGCGAGCTTCCAATTGCTGAATGATTTTTTCTGTCATGATCCGTTCTCTAACTGCCAAGCTTGGGCAATACCTGCTGAAGTAGCAGTAATTACGCGTTGTTTTGAATCAAAGGCTGCATCATACACGACCGCACGGGGAGGGCGAGTGTCTTTTTTGGGCTCAACTTCAAATCCGCCAATCCGTTTTCCGGTTTGAGTATCCCATATTGAAACGCGGCCAGAAGGCGTTCCTGTCACTAACTGAGTTCCGTCATCAGAAAATCGCGCAGTAGAGAAGATCAATTGGCGTGACCAACTGCTCAACCGTGTGACCTCTTGTCCAGTTTTTAAATCCCAAATTACCGCTTGGTTTCCGCCATCGGATGTCATTGCTAACTTGCCATCTCGTTGCAGGGCAATACGAACAACCCGTTGTTCATGTTCGAAGGTCCGCAGCACTTGTCCGGTTTCGGTGTCCCACAAATACGCTTTGTAGTCATTACCACCAGTCAGTGCGAAGCGGCCATTAGGAGAAATGGCGACGGAATTGACTTTTTCACGATGCGCAAGGAACTCCAAGCGACGTCCGGTGACTAAGTTGACGTAAATTGCTTTACCGTTGGATAACCCGAGCAGAACTTGTTCACCGTTACTGGTGATATCAACGTCGCGAATGAGCGCATCAGAAATAGACCAAAGGCCTTCGGATTGCGTCCAACCTAAGTCCCAAACTGCGAAGTTCATTTGGCTTGCTGTGACTGCATAGCGACCATTGTCTGAGATACGAATATGGGATACCACGTTGGCATCGGCATCGAGCTCACCCAGGTTGGCTAGTTGTTCATTTTGCTCTAGGTCCCACAACATCAAATGGTGTTGCTGAGAATAGAGCAGAGCAAATCGTCCATCTCTGCTAAGTGCGAAGCTCGTCGCACCCTGAGGCTCTACCGGCCAACGCTGCACTTCACGCTCGGCGAAAAAGCAACCATTTAACGTGGTGATGACAATTAAATATAGGAATAAATGAGAAATTCTTTGCATCACATCTAATAATCCGGTTTGTGTCTTAAGACATATAGCTAGTATATTGGTATAACGATTGTCTTCACTAGTCTCATAGAAGATTTGTGCACAACAACCAATGGCAAAGCCATTATTGGGAGAATTTAATGAAATCAGTTTTAAAAGTGTCGCTACTTGCTGCAACAGTTATGCTAGCGGTAGGTTGTCAGAAAGAAGAAACTAAAACAGAAGCCGCACCTCAAGCAGAACAAGTTCAAGCAGAAACCGGTAAAGCGGTTCACTTTAAAACCGACGACGATAAAGCGGCATACGCAATCGGTGTTTCATTTGCTAACTACCTAAGCACAAGCATCGACAAGCCAAGCGAAATCGGCATTAATCTTAACAAAGACTTGGTACTAAAAGGTATCGAAGACGTCTTCAAAGGCAATGCTGAATTGAATGAAGAACAAACACGTGCAGCACTAGAATCTCTAGATAAGCGTGTTGCTGAAAAGATGCAAGCACAAGCGGCTGAGAAAGCAGCTGAAGCGAAAAAAGCTGGCGATGAGTTCCGTGCTGAGTTCGAGAAGCAAGAAGGCGTAGTGAAGACAGATACAGGTCTTCTATACCAAGTTATTACTCCAGCTGAAGGCGAGAAGCCAAAAGACACTGATACGGTTCAAGTACATTACAAAGGTACGCTAATCGATGGTACGCAATTTGATAGCTCTTACGATCGTGGTGAACCTGCAACATTCCCACTTAACCGTGTAATCCCAGGTTGGACAGAAGGTGTTCAGCTAATGCCTGTGGGTTCTAAATTCAAATTCGTTATCCCGCCAGAGCTAGCATACGGTGACCAGGACACACCAAGCATTCCTGCTAACTCAACGCTAGTATTTGAAGTTGAGCTGCTAAAAGTCGAGAACGACAACGCAGAGCAATAACAATAAGCCGCGATAAGTTATTGAAAAAGGTCCGTTTAACGGGCCTTTTTTGTTCTAGGTCACTAGTTGGTGAGTTTGCTAGGTTGATTTTCAAATTTTCTGATAAACTTACACCAATTTGTT
>Ga0215265_1123_pt1 | contig 8305 bp, 7 predicted proteins | sample JAMX8_100Endo3_C_FD_182615 | JGI IMG/M metagenome (GOLD analysis project Ga0215265, IMG submission 182615) | Enriched cells of freshwater protists from Biology Centre CAS, Ceske Budejovice, Czech Republic - JAMX8_100Endo3_C3 | ecosystem: Environmental > Aquatic > Freshwater > Unclassified ... | reverse complement strand
AAGCGGCATTGAAATGGCAAATCATGGAGTTGGTGGATGAAGATCTAGAACAGTGTGTGATAGATTATTACACTATTTCTGGTCCTAGTCATCGAGCATCCATGGCGTATGTGGTTGTTGCTCCGTTACCTCCGATGATTAAAAAGGTAGCAATGTTAGAAGAAGCTGGCTTACAACCAGCGGTGATTGATATTCAAGAATTGGCGGTTCGTAATGTATTAATGGGATTGCCAACAGCCCAAGATAGTATTTTGTTTATAGGATTATTTGGCAAACAAGCATTATTAATGGTTTGTTGTCAGGCACAAATATATTTGATTCGGCGATTGACATGGACAGTCAGTTCGATAGTTGAGCAAGCAAGGTGGGCTGATACAGTGGCGGCTATTGGTAAAGAAATTGAGCGGACTAATCGTTATTGTGAAGATCAGTTAGAGATAGCGGCGCCTACACAACTGGTCGTTTGGCATGAAACAATGGCGGAGGCGATGGTTGAGGCTCTCCAGCCCTTGCCTGGAGAGCCGCTGTCTATTCATCCATGGCTAGCAAAGTCATCATCGGTTTGTGCCGATGAAACATTAATATTGTTAGGAGGGGCGCTTCGTGGACGTTGAGCACCAACCATACATTAATCTATATGGGCACATGCCTAAGGCTTATCGTAATCGAATTCCCTTAAAGCATATGCTACAAATTGTAGGTTTAGTTGCCATATTGCTAGGGTTCATTGGCGGTCTGCAGCGTTATACCAATCAACAGCTCAAGTGGCAGTATCGGGATGTTATGGCTGATAAGCAGGCCGCTGGAGCGCGGATTAAGGCACTGAAGATCCAATATCCTAAGATTACTAAAAGTACTGAATTACAAGCTGAGCTTGATCATTTGAAAGTCATGCTGCAATTACACCGAACCTTACTGACTGACTTGCAAGTCCCCAAGATGAGTCATGAACAAGGGTTTGTTGATGTGATCACCAAATTGGCTACTCATATCGTTCCGTATGTTTGGTTACGAGAAATTAGTATTCAATATGGTGGTAGCTCCATTATTTTACATGGATCAACTCGACAGGTAGCGGCTGTTCGTACATTTATTAAACGCCTATCAGCCGATCCTTTCTTTAAGGGATATGCATTTAAATTGAAACATTTGGAAACCTCAGCTATCGATGCGAGTCATGATGATTTTTCTATTGTGATTGCACTGCCATCGGTGCAAGTCGCTGAGATCGATACAGGCGAGAGTGTATCATGAACACCTTCAGTCGCAAAATGTACCAACGGTTGCAACAATTGAAACATCTGTCCGCCCCGTTGGAGCAACTCACTCAGCGGTATTTAATGTTCGTCACTCATGTGGATCGATGGACCGGTCAGCAACGTTATGGTGTTTTAGGGGGTGCCTTATTATTATTGTGTATCCTTTGGTACTTGCTATGGATTGTACCTATGCAAGCAGACAGACAACAGCAGCATAACCGTATACGTGCATTGCAATATTCTATTACTCAGCTTGAACGCCAAGGCAATACTATTATTGCTGAATCGAACATCGATCCCAATGCACCAATACGACAGGCAATCGAGACGTTAACAAATGACATCAACCAAATCAAAGCCAAGACATCATTACTAACCAGTGGTCAAATATCGCCATCACAGTTGAGTCAGTTGCTAAAAAGTATGGTCCATCAACAAGATGGTTTAAAATTATTACGTTTAGCCTCTTTAGCCGCATTACCGATTACCCCTAGCCAGTCAGGGCATCTATCAAATGTGCCAGATCAGGTGCCGACGCTTTATCTACACCCTATTGAATTAGAATTTGAAGGTGATTTTTTTGCAACCCTAGCATTTCTCCAAGAGCTCAAAAAACAAGCTAAAATCTATTGGGGAGGTCTGCAATATGTGGTCATGAATCATCCATTAGCGAAGGTATCGATTCAGTTACATCTATTAAGCAAGCGAGAGCACTGGGATGAACTATAATCGAATTATAACCATAATCGTTGGGCTGGTGGTGCCTATGCTGGCTACAGCTAAATTGCGTGATCCAACTGAGCCGCCAGGGATAGAAGTGCCTAAAGAGACGGTGGAGAATCGGCTATTGTCTCTGGATGCAGTGATCATTGGGTTAACAGATCAGCGATATGCAATTATTAATGGAGTACTAGTACAACAAGGGCATTGGTATGCGGATGCAAAATTAGAGCGAGTGAATGCAGATTCAGTAATTTTGCAAGGACCAAAAGGCACCATAACGTTAAATTTATGGCGGCATGTGATTATGCATGAACCAGGTTCAGCCATCCCCGCGGGGGTATATTTGGATGTTAAAAGTCCTGTTGCAGGGTCAGCAGAATAATTGAATGGATAGGGTAACGTGGCATATATGAAGACAAGGCAGTTGAATTGGACGCAATGGGGTATCGCTTTGATAAGCTGTACGGTGTTGGTTGCTTGCCAGCATGGGCCAGAAAAAAAAGGTCCTCAAACCATTGATCAGATGTTGCTGGCTTTAGATGAAAGCCGTGTTATCAATCAGCAGGCTGTTCATCACAAACCAACGCCAGTCCCATCAAAAGTGACTCAGGCACTATTACCTCAAATTCAAGTGACACTGCCACCGGCATTGGCTGATGCTCAACATAGACGTTTTGATATTGCTGTCAAAGATATTCCCGCCCAACAATTTTTTATGGGCCTGGTTGCCGGAATGCCTTATAGCATGGTGGTCGATCCTCAAGTGAAAGGGAGAATTTCTTTAAATTTAAAAAATGTTACCGTCACGGAAGCGCTGGAAGCAACTCGAGATGGATATGGCTTTGAATATGAGCAAACACCTTATGGATATCGAGTGATGCCGATAGGTTTACGAACCAAAGTATTTGATGTCCATTATTTAAATATCGAACGTCGAGGCAATACGGTGACTCGAGTGACCTCTGGTCAATTGACTGATTCGGATACATCAAGCGCAGATAGCAGTAGTCATAACAATTTAACCAGTGCTAGTATCAGTACCAAAACAATTACAGATTTTTGGTCTGAACTACGTACGACGCTTCGAACCTTAGTGCATCAAGGGGGAGGACGCTCGGTTGTGATCAGCCCGCAAGCCGGGACCGTTGTGGTGCGCGCTTACCCTGATGAATTACGGACGGTCGAAGAATTTTTAATGCATACAGAGCGAAGCTTGACTCAGCAAGTGATATTGGAGGCGAAGATTTTAGAAGTTCGATTGCATGATGGTTATCAAGCCGGTATCGATTGGGCTTATATCACGAATACAGCAACATCACGCCAAGGTGGATTATCGTCGATTCAGCCTATTGCTGGAGGATTGGGGTCTGCGCCATTGCGTGACAGCGCGAATATGGGGTCATCATTTGGAGATCAAACACCACAAGATTTAGCTGATTTTAATGGAATATTTGCCTTAGGCCTGAATATTGGTAATTTTTCAGCCCTCTTGAAGTTACTGGCTACTCAAGGCAATGTCCAAGTATTATCGAGCCCAAGAATTTCGACAGTTAATAATCAAAAAGCTGTAATTAAAGTTGGCAGTGATGAGTTTTTTGTCACGGATATTTCAGATAACTCTAATCAAAATACTACCGGGACAACATCACAGACCCAAAATATTGAATTGACCCCATTTTTTTCTGGGATTTCTCTGGATGTGACGCCCCATATTGATCGAGATGGCAGTGTTATTTTACATGTGCATCCAATGGTGAGCCAAGTTCGAAATGATCAGAAAGATTTTCAAGTCCAGGGTCAAGCCACGTCATTGCCGTTAGCGTTTAGCAGTATTCGAGAAACAGATAATATTGTTCGGGCGACCAATGGCCAAGTGGTCGTGATAGGGGGGTTGATGATTAACAGTATGGAAGATACAACAGCGTCTACTCCGATAATCGGAAATATCCCTGTCGTTGGCAATTTATTTAAACGAACTCAGCAGGCAGCCAGTAAAAGTGAGTTGGTGATATTGCTCCGGCCAATCGTAGTCAAATCGGATACTTGGCAACGACAAATCCGTGATATAACCACTAGATTTAAAACTATTCAACAGGGATTTCATTTTAATGATAAGGCCACAGTTGCTAAAGCCAATTGAGAGCTAACGTAGCAATGAATAGGTGAATTTTAAGGAGTCGATGATGCAGAGGATGCGACCAGCATATGGAAAAGTTAATTTTGGACTAGTGATTGCATTTGTTATTTTTATAATCTTTACCCTATTGTTTTATGGTAAAGCTATTTTTCGAGGCCTCCCAGGGTTTGGATCGCTTATTTATCATGCAGGCCAAACCGATCCGCTCTTGGATGTTGCAGCCGCATCATCAGAGGAACATACCCCGACCCATTATGAGCTTTGGCAGGTTGAGTTTGTTGCAACCGATGCTCAACATGATGCGTTGGTATTGCATTTTAATCCTTCGTTACCGAAGGCATTGCCACAAATTATAAACGATCATCAAGTGGTGTTGCCATTGACCCAATTAGCTGCATCTTTTCAATCCACATCACCCACCTCAGCGGTGATTAAAGGATTGACTCCTGTGCAAGAGACAGACCAATTGATTTTAGATTTAACATTGGCTGAGCATAGTTCAATTCAGCAAATAGATAGGCAAGGTCAAACATTTCGCTTATTGTTCCATCAAGCTAGTGCTCACAACGATGGTCAGATGGTGATGGCTGCGGCAGATAAGATTAAAAAAAAAGAAATTAAACCAACCCCTCAGCAACAAGCCGAACGAATTTATCAACAATCATTAGATGCTGCTAATCAAGGTGATTTTAAACAGGCAATGCATTTGGCTGAGCAAGTATTAAGTTATCGTGCAGAGCATCACGATGCCAGACAAATGGTTATTTTATCTGGACTACGAATGGGCGCTGTGTCGTTGGCTGAGCAAGTGTTGGAACAAGGCTTGTTGATAGCACCGGATTATGGGCCATTTATCAAATTGAAGGCTCGTCGCTTAATTGCCCATCAACAAGATAAGGCGGCATTGATTTGGCTGCAACAACGACATGCACAATGGCGACATGATACAGAATACAATGGTTTATTAGCAGCCTTGTATCAGCAATCTGGGCAGCATGGCAAGGCCATACAGTTATATCGTCATTTATTAAAAACTCAACCTTATCACGGCGTTTGGTGGGCAGGTCTTGCGGTATCGATTGAGTCGCAAGGGCACCCCCAGGAAGCCTTACAAGTGTTTAAACAAGCCAGTACCCTTGGGGGATTGGATCCATCGTTACGCGAGTATGTCAATGATCGCATTGCTGTACTGCAATCATAATGAGTGGCTATGAATTATCGTGAACGACTAGAAGCACAATTATTAGCAGAACATTGGTTAACTGAAGAGCAATTGGCCCATAGCTATACCGTGCAAAAGCGCCAAGGCGGGAAGTTAAATAATATCTTGCTAGAGTTAGGTTACATAGACGCCACTCAGTTGGCCAAAATTATTGCTCAGCAATTGAAAATCCCTTTTGTTGATTTAGCCAGCTATGAATTTGATAGCGCTTGTACGCAGCTGTTGTCAGAGACGTATGCTCGGCGTTACAAAGCGATTGTCCTTGAGCAGCGGGCGGACCAGTTGGTGGTGGCGATGGCTGATCCAATGGATTTATTTGCCTACGATGAATTGGTCAAGGTATTAAAAACTGATTTAGAATTGGTTGTTGTGACCGAAGCCGATTTGCTCAGTAGTATTGATATGATCTACCGTCGGCGAGAAGAAATTATAGGATTTGCCGAACAACTATCAGATTCATTGCAAGCCAGTGAAGCAGTGTTAAGTGATTTTGATGTGGATGTTGGGGCCGATGATGCGCCAGTCGTTAAATTATTGCAGTCTTTGTTCACCGATGCTGTTACCATGAATGCCTCCGATATTCATATTGAACCCGATGAGCATGTGTTGCGTATTCGCCAACGCATCGATGGCGTGTTACAAGAAAGTATTATGGATGAAAAGCGTATTGTGGTCGCTTTAATTTTAAGACTAAAATTGATGGCAAGCCTTAATATTGCTGAAAAGCGTATACCTCAAGATGGTCGATTTAGTATACAAATTAATAAGCAACGGATCGATGTGCGGCTATCGACTATGCCAGTTCAGTTTGGGGAAGCGGTTGTGATGCGTTTGTTAAATCAATCCAAAGGTGTGTTGGATTATCCAACGTTGGGTATCACCGAGCCGATGCAGCGACAATTGCAACGAGTGGTCAACAACCCATTTGGGATGATTTTAGTCACTGGCCCAACAGGGAGTGGTAAAACCACCACTTTATACAGTGTATTGGCCCAAATTAATGATGCAGAGCATAAAATTATTACAGTTGAAGATCCTGTTGAATATCGCTTACCTCGGATTAATCAAGTACAAGTCAACGAGCCTATCGGGTTGAACTTCACCACCGTGTTGCGCTCTGCTTTACGCCATGATCCAGATATTATTATGATAGGGGAAATTCGTGATGAAGAAACAGCAACGATTGCGTTGCGAGCTGCGATGACTGGACATTTAGTTTTAGCAACCTTGCACACTAATGATGCTGTCAGTAGTGCGTTGCGGATGATCAGTATGGGGGTGGATAGTTTCTTAGTTGGCTCAGCGTTGACTGGCATTTTAGCTCAGCGGTTGGTTCGGCGAATTTGCCAGAATTGTATAGATACTTATACATTGACCGATCAGGAATCATTGTGGTTTGAAAAATTATTAGCTAAAGATTTATCGACGATATCATTTAAACAAGGTCGTGGATGCAGTCATTGCAATCGCACTGGGTTTAGAGGGCGAATCGGTGTATTCGAATTGTTGGAGATGAATAAAGCTATGATTGATGCATTACACGATCAAGATCAGAAGCGATATTATCAAGCTGTCAAAGATCATACGTTATTCAAACCATTGGGATTATCAGCAGCTCAGTTGGCCGTGGATGGTATTACCACCCCTGGAGAAGTCCTGCGAGTGATTGGCCATCTGAATGATGAATTAAGTATAGGTATTACCTCAAACGCTGGTGATGCATGAGCCAATGGTTTGATTTTCAAGCACGAAATAATCATGGGGAGATGGTGCATGGTTCATTAGAAGGAGATCATGCGCAAGCGATTGCTAATCATTTATTACAACAGCAATTAACACCTATTACGATTACACCTCGCCGTCAAGAAAATGCTTGGAGACGACTATTATCAATCGAGTTGGTTGCAACCAAAGTAACCGGCAAAGATCTACATTTATTTTGTCGGCAGATGTATACCATGGTCCGAGCAGGGATTCCTTTGACCAATGCATTGAAACGGTTATCAGAATCGGTGAATAATAATACCTTTAAAAAGGTATTGCTAAGTATTTATGACGATATTGCAGCAGGACATACATTGTCTAATGCATTGCAACGTCATCCAAAAATTTTTCCATCGATACTACAGCATATTGTCAGTGTGGGAGAAAATACAGGTCGATTGGATGAGTCTTTTAAACAAATCGGTGATTATCTTGAATTGGAAGTTAAAACCTTAGGCCAGTTAAAATCTATGACTCGGTATCCCATAATTGTTATTGTTGCGATTATTGTTGCTGTGATTATTGTTAATGTTTTTGTCATTCCAGCTTTTGTTGATTTGTTTAAAAATTTTAATGCACAATTGCCATTATTTACTCGGTTTCTAATCCATGTTTCTGATTTCATCTTGGGATTTTGGTGGATGATTTTATTTGCAATTATTGTCAGCATGATAGCCCTTCGCTATGTTATTCAACAACCAACCGGACAACGTCTGTGGCATTATTATAAACTTAAAATCCCAGTGGTAGGACCTATTATTGAATTGATTTTATACGCACGGTTTGCTAGAACATTGATGATGATTTTAAAAACAGGGGTGCCCATCACTGATGGGATTGAATTGGTTGGTCGGGCGTTGGGTAATGCTTATTACCAAGAGGCTGTCAATCAGATGAGTGATATTATGGCGTCTGGAGAAAATTTGACAACCGCAGCGCAAACGGTGGGAGTTTTTCCATCAATGATTATTCAGATGTTGATGGTGGGAGAAGAAAGTGGCCAGTTGGATGTGACTATAGAAGAAGTGGCTAGTTTTTATGAACGAGAGATTGATTATCAAGTCTCTAAAATAAGTGATGTATTAGAGCCGATATTACTGAGCATTGTTGGAGCGATGGTTTTAGTTCTGGCACTGGGTGTGTTTTTGCCCATTTGGGAATTGGGAGAAGCTGCACAAGGTCGTTAAGGGATGGTTCGTG
>Ga0215265_1112_pt1 | contig 8383 bp, 6 predicted proteins | sample JAMX8_100Endo3_C_FD_182615 | JGI IMG/M metagenome (GOLD analysis project Ga0215265, IMG submission 182615) | Enriched cells of freshwater protists from Biology Centre CAS, Ceske Budejovice, Czech Republic - JAMX8_100Endo3_C3 | ecosystem: Environmental > Aquatic > Freshwater > Unclassified ... | reverse complement strand
TGGGCAGATGCCATTGGGTCAGTGGATTGGTAGTAGTTTTTTTATGTTACTAATTTTAGCCGCTTGGACTTCCTCAATTTCCTTAGCTGCCCCATTGGTAGGATTGCTGCAACAGCGTTATCAGTTGTCAGTTTGGCAAGCCGCTGGCTATGTGGGTATAGCGACCATAGGGTTGAGTATTGGATCTATTTTATCTTTTAATGTTTGGCAACAAGTTGTTTGGTTTCCAGGTGGAAATTTTTTTGCTTTGTTAACTAATTTGACTACTCATGTGATGTTACCTTTAGGTGGGTTGGGATATGCATGGTTTGCTGGTTGGGTGATGCAGAGTGCATTGACGCAACATGGTTTGGCATTGTCTGTTGGGGGACATCGATTATGGTTAGGGTTGGTGCGATACGTGGTCCCGATTGGTGTATTGTTTATTGTTATTTGTCCTGTAATCATTAGGTAGGGACGTATTTTGTTTCAGCAACCACGTCTTACTGAATTACCACCAGTCACTGTTGTGATGACCCCTATCCGAGATGGTGGGCTGGTTTTTTTACTATGTTTGGCTTATTTCAGTTGGTGGGTTCATGGTCTGTCGTTAGATGATTTACGGAGAATCGTCGGACTGATAGAGCACTTTTATGGTTCTGCAGTTGGCCATTTAGTCCATAGTTCAATTTCATTGGATCGATTACTGATTTGGATCGTACCTTTTTTAGATTCATATTCGTGGTTAAAAATTGTGGTTGGTGCGTCGTTGGGTTGCTTGATGGTACATCAAGTGACAGCTTGGATGATCAATAATCTGGCTGCTCGCATCGCAGCAGTTTTACTGATGTTGATGCCGATGTACAGTTTTCTGGGATGTGTATTAAGTACAGAGTTGTTTGTCGTACTGCTTATTAATATTGCTTTATTATCAGCTTGGATGGTAGCGATCGGTCATCGCCGATGTTTAATACTATTTTATGGCAGTGTAGGCATCGGTCTATTCATCTATGGATTGATGGGTTTTCTTTTTATTATGACCATCTTGGGTGCTTGGTTGTTGTTTATGCAATCTAAATCATCACTACGATTGTTGAGTTCAACATGGGGTTTATTATTTTGGCTCGGTTTGTTTTGGTATCTAGGGTTGGTTAGCGATAGCCATGAGGTTATAAAATATGAAATATCTACCCTTATCTATAGTTTACTCGTTTGGGTTCTATTGACGTTGCCTTGGAGTATAATTGGGTGCTTGGCTGTATGTGATATATATCGCCGATCACTTCAAGGTAAAGATACATTTTTGATGATTTGGTTTATTGCTGCCTTGGGGTTTAGTGCAAACCCTAGTATGGCTGTGATTGCCTTATGGTCTGGATTATCACCGTTCGTGATTATGATTGCTCGATATATGAGTCATACCTGGGATCGGCCAATCCAGCATGAACAAGTTTGGGCATTGAGGGTGATTGGTCTGATAGCTTGGAGTGCAGCGGTTTGTTTATTATATGGTTACTATTGTAGTCCAGTATTGTTGCGACACTGGGATACTATCGGGCTGAGTGTATGGCTTATAGGTTATCCGATAGTTAGTCAACGTATGTTATATCGTTATGGAGTCTTGTCGCTCATCAATCATTTAAGTTATTTTATGTTTGTTGGCTTTATTTTGGGGATGCCAATCGTTACTCGATTGTTGACTAATATTTGATATGATTCGGGGTTCGAGGAAATGGAATAACGTCACGGATATTTGTAAGTCCTGTAATATAGCAAAGTAGACGCTCTAATCCTAAACCAAATCCACCGTGGGGAACTGAACCATATTGACGTAGTTCTAAATACCATTGTAATGGTTCTGGATTGATACCGAGTGATTGCATCCGTTCTTTCAAGACTGGTAAACGGTCTTCTCTTTGACTACCGCCAATGATTTCACCCATACCGGGGACTAACAAATCCATGGCGGCTACGGTTTGTTCATCATCATTCATCCGCATGTAAAAGCTTTTGATGGATTTTGGATAATCTGTAATAAAAACAGCTTTTTTACACCATTCTTCTGATAGGTAGCGTTCATGTTCCGACTGTAAATCTAAGCCCCATTGAACTGGAAATTCAAATGTTTTTTTAGAGTGCTGTAGTTGGTGAATAGCTTCCGTATATGTCATTTGAGTGAATGCGTGTTGGCACAAATGTTCTAGCCGAGATAAGCATGTAGGATCGACTGTTTGATTGAACCACTGGAGATCGGTTTGATGATGCGTTAATAATTGCTCAATTATATATTTAAGCAAGCCTTCACTTAATTCAATTAAATCTGGCAGTTGAGCGAAAGCTATTTCTGGCTCTATCATCCAAAATTCAGCTAGATGGCGGCTAGTATTAGAATTTTCTGCTCTAAATGTTGGACCAAAAGTATATATTTTGTTCATTGCTAAGCAATATGCTTCTGCATTTAATTGTCCAGATACTGTCAAATAAGCAGGATGGCCAAAGAAATCCCTAGTGGATTCTTTATGTTGAGCAGATACTTGAAATAATTGTCCTGCTCCTTCACAGTCATTGGCTGTGATAATCGGGGTATGGATCCAGATAAATCCACTATCTTGTAAGTACTGATGGACTAACATAGATACAGCATTGCGTAGTCTAGTGACTGCACCAAATGTATTGGTTCGGGGACGTAGATGAGCCACTTCCCTTAGATATTCAAATGAATGTTTTTTAGGCTGAATCGGGTAGGAGGCGGGATGTTCAATGGCCCCAACCAAGATGATAGCAGTGGCTTGCATTTCTACAGATTGGCCTTTGCCTAGTGATGGCACTAAGGAACCGGTGGCTGTGATAGCGCAACCGGTAGTTAGCTGTTCGATGGTTTCATGATTGGCAAATGAGTGGTGTTGGACAACAATTTGTAGATTGTTAAGGCAGCTGCCATCATTAAGTTGTACAAAAGTAATACCAGCTTTGGATGTACGACAAGTTTTGACCCAGCCATGGACTGTAACTGGTTCGTTAAGGATCGGGTTTTGGAGCAGTTGATGAATGTTGTATTGTTTCATAAACTGGAATTGTAGCGCTATTGATGGCACGATTCTAGTCATTCACATTTTATAATGGCAGATTTCATGGTCTTTAATGTAACACGCATGGTTGTATTTGGTTGAATAAAGGCAGTTTAGGTGAAAAAATTAATTTTTTGTGCTATATGTAAAAGTTTAAGGCAGATTTATTCTTAATTTTTTAGTACACTATATTTTATTGTTAACTTTTTAAAGTAAGGATCGTGGAAGAGTACCCAATTTTCTCAATGGTTTTTCTTATTTTTTCTGGGACGGCTGTACTGGCTACACTAGCTCTGTATACCCGCCAGTCCTTGTTGGTTGCTTATTTGTTACTTGGGGCAATATTAGGGCCTTGGAGCTTAAAACTGGTTCCAGATCTGGAATTGGTTGCACAAATTGGGGAAGTGGGGATCACATTTCTACTTTTTCTATTAGGCTTAGAACTACAGCCTCAAAATCTAGTGGTGATGCTAAGAAAAGTTACCTTAGTGGCTTTGGTCAGTTCTTGGATACTTATTGCTCTGGGATATGTCGTTTGTTTGTATTTTGGTTTTGGGCATATGGAAAGCTTGATTATTGGTACAGCATTAATGTTTTCCAGTACAATTATTGGTCTAAAATTATTGCCTGCAACAGTGTTGCACCATGCTCACGTTGGTGAAGTTGTCATTAGCGTACTATTAATGCAAGATTTAATTGCTATTATAGTTATTTTGCTCATAGAAGGCTCTGTTGAGGGATTCACTGCGTTTAATGTCGCTCGTGTAGTGTTCGCTTTACCTGCACTTATAAGTATTGCCTTTTTAGTTGAGAAATATGTTTTAATGCGCTTGTTCACTAAATTCGATCAGGTCAAAGAATATATCTTTTTATTATCTATTGGTTGGTGTATGGGGTTGGCAGAGCTTGCCCACTATTGGGGAGTATCGAGTGAAATTGGTGCATTTATCGCTGGTGTTGCGTTAGCTGCTAACCCCATACACCAATATATTGCTGATAAATTACAGCCGTTGCGTGATTTTTTCTTAGTGATGTTCTTTTTCTCCATAGGTGCCGGGTTTAATTTTGGATTTTTTGCTGATATTTGGTACACAGCGTTAATATTAGCTGGGATCATTATGGTTGCTAAACCGATGAGCTATTATTGGTTACTACGTCATGTGGGAGAAACTTCGCAAGTAGCCAGCGAAGTTGGGGTTCGTTTGGGTCAAGCCAGTGAATTTTCTCTATTAGTTGGTGCTTTGGCATTTAGCAGTGCGCTTATTAGTGACAAAGCTAATTATTTAATTCAAGCAGTGACCATCATTACATTTACTGTTTCATCTTATACAGTGGTTTTAAAATATCCAACACCGTTAGCATTGGCTGAACATATGCGTAAAGATTGATCGGTTATCTTTGGGAAGATGCTGAATATCATTAATATACTCTAATATATGTTTATAATTTAAACAATTTTTGTTGATTATAAATCTCGCTGTACTATATAATAATAACAAACTGTAAAATTCAATGTTGATTATTGGTCGTTTAGCTCTACACCGAAGATTAGTACAGCAATTGCTAGATTGTAATCATTATAAACATTATCGGTGGTTGTTTCTTGTACTGAATATTAATCAGGTAGTTAAGTGTATTTATTAATCATTGAAGATATAATCTATTAAAATTTTTTGAAGTAGGTAAAACATTGTCTAAGAAATTGATATATTTGATAAAACTTGTTAGCTTGATTATGATCGCTTGGAGTTTATCCGGCTGTTTTTCGCCTCAATATCAGGTCGTTGAACACTTTGAAATCCCAGAAGCTAAACAAGATTGCTCAAAGAATTGTCAAAAATCTAAGGAAAGATGTAGAGATTGGGCTCGCCATACCTATGAACAATGCATCCAAACCAAAATAGATAAACAAATGAGTGACAGAGCAAATAATATTCGAGGCCGTACGCGTTCAGAATATCCGCAGATAACTTGTGGGAATTTATCAGATTTAGAAGCGATTTGTCAGCGTGATTATCGGGCATGCTATGAGTTGTGTGGTGGCCAAATAAAAACCGAGCGAATTTGTGTAGCACATTGTTCGCAATGATTTAAATATAATTTAGGTGCCGTTAAATATGAATCAATCATCAGATCCATCCAATCAAAATACATCAGTAACGGATATCGATCCTATAGAAACCCAGGAATGGTTGGATTCATTTGCTGATATATTACAGCACGATGGTCAATCAAGGGCTGTATTCTTGTTGGAACAATTACGCCATCAAGCTGGACTTGATGGAGGTTCTGCTGCTGGTAGTATAAATACGCCGTATTGCAATACGATTGATGTATCGAAAGAAGCTCAGTTACCAGATGATGGGGTGCTGGCACGGCGAGTTCGTGCGTTGATTCGGTGGAATGCTATGGCTATCGTTGTACGCGCCGGCCGTCTTGCGGCTGAATTAGGTGGTCATATTGCCAGTTATGCATCAGCGGCAACCTTATATGAAGTTGGGTTTAATTATTTTTTTAGGGCAACTACCGAACAACAGCTCGGGGATATGGTGTTTATTCAGGGGCATTCAGCGCCGGGTATTTATGCTAGAGCATTTTTAGAAGGTCGTTTGTCCGAACAGCAATTAAAGCACTTTCGGCAAGATACCTTAGCTGGCGGTTTATCATCCTACCCGCATCCATGGCTCATGCCAGATTTTTGGCAATTCCCAACGGTATCGATGGGATTAGGCCCTATGCAAGCTATCTACCAAGCTCGGTTTTTAAAATATTTAGAACATCGTGGACTTGTAAAGCCAAGCGATCGAAAAGTTTGGGCATTTTTAGGGGATGGAGAAATGGACGAGCCAGAGTCCTTAGGGTGTATTAATGTCGCAGGCCGGGAACATCTGGATAACTTAATTTTTGTAGTCAATTGTAATTTACAGCGCTTAGATGGTCCGGTACGAGGTAATGGTTCGATTATTCAAGAATTAGAAGGCATGTTTCGTGGTGCGGGTTGGCATGTGATTAAATTGATTTGGGGAAGTCGCTGGGATCCATTATTTGCTAAAGATTCAGATGGTTGGTTGCTCAAACGCATGCATGAATGTGTTGATGGAGAATTCCAAAACTATCACAGTACGGCAGATGGCCAATATATTCGTCAAGAATTTTTTGGTGCCTATCCGGAATTAGCAGCTTTAGTGGCTGATATGACCGATGCAGAACTTTGTGATTTAAATCGGGGCGGACACGATCCTCAAAAAATTTATGCAGCTTATCATGCAGCAGTGCGTCATCAAGGCCAGCCAACGGTTATTTTAGCAAAAACTGTCAAGGGTTATGGTATGGGGTTGGCTGGTGAAGGACAAAATACAACGCACCAGCAAAAGAAAATGGATCTGGATGCGCTTAAATGTTTTCGAGATCGTTTTGATATTCCCTTAGATGATCAGGCCGTTGCCAATGTTGAGTTTTATCGACCTGCTGCAGATAGTCCGGATATGCAATATTTACAAGCACGTCGTCAGGTATTGGGGGGTTATTTACCAGAGCGGACTGCTTCATCATCAAGTTTGCCAATCCCAGATATGCAACTGTTTGAACCACTGTTAAAAAGTAGTGGAACACGAGAATTTTCTACTACGATGGCTATGGTTCGTATCATGAATTTACTGCTTAAACATCAGCCTCTTAAAGATCATATTGTGCCGATTGTTCCTGATGAATCTCGAACCTTTGGTATGGAAGGAATGTTTCGTCAGTTTAAAATTTATGCGCCAGAGGGCCAATTGTATACCCCTGAAGATGCAAAGCAATTGATGCCTTATTATGAGGCTAAAGATGGTCAAATTCTTGAAGAGGGCATTAATGAGGCAGGTGCTTTTTGTTCATGGATTGCTGCTGCCACAGCTTATCAGAACCATCAGTTACCGATGATTCCGTTTTATATTTACTATTCTATGTTTGGATTTCAACGGATCGGTGATTTTGCTTGGGCTGCTGCGGATATGCGGGCTCGAGGATTTTTATTGGGGGCAACTGCTGGTCGAACTACGTTAGCTGGGGAAGGGTTACAGCACGCCGATGGTCACAGTCATGTGTTGGCCAGTGTGATTCCTAATTGTCGCAGTTATGATCCTGCGTTTGCTTATGAATTGGCAGTGATTATCCATCATGGTTTACTTGCTATGTATCAGCGGCAGGAAGATGTATACTATTATATCACGATTATGAATGAGAATTATGCTCACCCAGCCTTGCCGTCGGGGATCGAAGCTGGGATTATTCAAGGTATGTACCAATTGCGAGTAGGTCGTCCCGGTGGTCAATGTGCGGTGCATTTACTGGGCAGTGGTGCTATTTTGAGAGAAGTCATCAAAGCTGCTGATGTATTGGAGTCTGAATATCAAATCAGTGCTCATCTGTGGAGTGTGACCAGCTTTACTGAATTAAAACGCGAAGCGATGGCCGTTGAACGAACGAATCGTTTACGCTCAGCTGATCAGTCCTTACAGATGAGTTATGTTCGTTCTTGTTTGGGAGAAGAGCATGTTCCAGTTATTGCTGCAACAGATTATGTTCGAGCCTATGCTGAACAAATACGTACAGATGGTTTTGGGCGTAGTGATACTAGGGTTCGATTACGATCATTTTTTGAAGTGGATTGTCAGTCGATTGTCATTGCTGCATTGCGTGCTTTGGCCGATCAGGGCAATATTGGTGAATCAGTGGTGCAACAGGCACTTGAGCAGGCCGGTATTATTAATCAATCGACCATGCCTTGGGATATATAGAGTAATCAAGAAAAGGGGTGTATTTTGACTAAACAATTTGAAGTGATTTTGCCAGATTTAGGTCAAAATCAGGCGGTGACTATTTTAGAATGGCTGGTGCAGACTGGTGATCAAGTTGATGTGGATATGCCATTGGTTACGTTAGAAAGTGAAAAAGCATCGATGGATATCCCCGCTCCAATGGCAGGTGAAGTAGACACCATCCATTGCCAAGTTGGTGATACAGTAGAACAAGGTATTTTATTGATGACGTTAAAGGTTTCAGATGATACTGCGTCGAATACCCCAGCTGTTAGTCGTCCAGCAGCTGTTGAACCAGAGCCGGCTGTATCCAAATCAGAATTAAAATCCGAAACTAAGAGAGAGCCTACTATTAAAAAAGAATCGCCCATTCTTGATACTCCACGGTCCATACATGATACCGTGCATGCGACGCCAGGTGTGAGGCGGGTTGCTCGAGAATTTGGGGTTGATTTAGCCCAGGTTGCAGGGACTGGTCGCCGGGGTCGAATAGTGTTAGAAGATTTACAACGACATGTTAAGCAGCGTTTGCAGCAT
>Ga0215265_1119_pt1 | contig 8753 bp, 5 predicted proteins | sample JAMX8_100Endo3_C_FD_182615 | JGI IMG/M metagenome (GOLD analysis project Ga0215265, IMG submission 182615) | Enriched cells of freshwater protists from Biology Centre CAS, Ceske Budejovice, Czech Republic - JAMX8_100Endo3_C3 | ecosystem: Environmental > Aquatic > Freshwater > Unclassified ... | reverse complement strand
GCTCACGTCTATTTTCAAATAAGACACTTAATTGTTTAGCTATTTTGTCAAGTTCGATCATTATTGAATCTGAAAAGTACACTTCAGTAAAGACCAAAAACAGCGCATGCACAGGCAGTTCGGAATTACAAGCGTTGGCCAGACGAGCTAAGGTACGAACCGGATCTACCACCTGAGTAACTCTGGGATATTTATTAGGTAGGCAGATTTCTGGAAGGTCTAGGTAGCAAATATTGTCGTGTTTAATAATGGCAGGAACGGGTGTTTCTGTAGATACTCTGCCTTTGACTTCAAGAGAGGTTAAATCCTGATGTACATTCTCATCATGATACACCCCCACGGTGCCTATCTTTGTTGTCCGTTCACCGTTAGAGTTTCGGCGCTCTGCGACCATCTCATGTCCAATCATACGATTAATGAGGGTAGATTTACCGGTTTTTGCAGGGCCCAAGGTAATGACAATTTTCATGCCTTGTTGGTGTGCGTCAAGGAGTTGGTCTCTTAAGTTGTTGATTTGTTGATCGGACAGTGTAGCCATGGTTGAATTCCTAGGGCGATATTACTCGAAGTTCAAATATTAATCCAAGGGTATGGTAAAGTCAATGTTCGGTATGAAATAACTAAGATGGCTAAGGTGTTTGAAAAAATACCAAGGCATGAATCGGTGAGAAGCTATGGAATCTAATAGTCAAGCAACGATTTTAAGCATCATCTATTCTTGTGGAAACGAATGAGGAATACGAGGTCTTGACGTTGCGTTAGGTAGGCTAGCAAGACTAACGAATCCTGTAGAAACTTATGTAGCGTATGTGTGTTGCATGTAAGCGATTAACAAGCTTTGCACTCATTTTGAGTGAGCATAATACGTAATGAGAGTTTAATGTCTTGAGAATTTGTTAACGCTAAGTTATGTTAGAGAATTAGGTATTCATGCAATGTGACAAGGAGTGACGTAATATGCGTAATATGCCATTCGATGTGGATTATAAAAAGCTTTACGACCAAGTTAAAAAAGGTTTACCAGAAATCATAAAGATGACGGGTAAAGATGTGGTTTTAGTCATGGGACCTACGCGCAGCGGTAAAACCACGCTTATTAATCGTATGCTTGGGCATGAGATGGTGGCGGAGTGTCGTGATCACGCTGGGAACAAAAAAGTAGAAAGAGGGAGAAGGAGAAGAACTGGCAATGCTTCAATTGGTGTGTATCGTGACGACACTAAAAATCAACATTTACCGTTTTTTGAGGTTAAAGGCAGCAATAGTTCTGAAACTTCCTATCCGATGACTGTTGTACACGATGATACCTGTTATGTTGATGTACCGGGATTGGAGGGTAACACAGATGAAGAAGAACCGCACATACCGTTAGCCGCAAATCTTTTACTTGAATTAGGATTATCTCTTGCCAAATCAGTAAAAACGATACTACTAGTGTTTAATAAGTTTAATTTTACAGACGATTCAATGAAACCACTTAAAGATGTCATTAAACAATTGAATGGCCTCCTAAAGGATATTACACAATCACAAGCTATCCATTTAGTGATGAACAACAAAGTAAAAGTGCGGGAAGTTTATGATAATTACGGAGTAACTATTCACCAAAATTTATAAAATAATTTCAAAAAAACCTTGACACGGTTTTTGGCGGGAAATTCAAATTTCCCACACCCTATAGAAACCTTTCCATATCCGCCTCTGAAAGATCAAGAGACATTCCCTAAGCCTTTTAAATTCTTCTTGCCCTTCCGGGTATATTCAAAAAAAAATAATCCAGCACGTGATCACTCAGGGCGAAAAATCTGCTCTAAAAAAACCATGCTATGATGTCTCTCAAGATTTGATTGAACTTGGATGGGTTATGACGCTTAATAACGACAATATTAAGGAAACAATAAACAGTGCTAAATCGCTGTTAGCTAAAGAGAAAAACATTTCTCCGGCCTTACGCTCAGTGATTCAATTGTTATTGACCTTCATGCAAGCCATGCTTGAACGTATCAGTTTAAATTGCAAAAACTCAAGCAAGCCCCCTTCATCAGATCCCAATAGGATAAAATCAACCCAAAAAAATACCACAAAAAAGAAACCTGGTGGTCAAACAGGCCGTACGGGTAAGCAACTCAAACCTGTCAGTAACCCAGATAAAATTAAATGGATAAAGCTTGATAGGCGTACCTTGCCGAAGGGTGATTATGCAGAATCTGGTTTTGAAACTCGACAAGTGATTGATTTTGAAGTCTCTATCTTTGTGACTGAATATCGTGCACAAGTGCTTGTTAAAAGCGATGGAAAGCGTTATGTGGCACCATTCCCCAAGTATGTAAAACGTCCTATTCAGTATGGTTCCAAGGCAAAAGCCAGTGCCGTCTACCTGTCACAGTTCCAGCTCATGCCCTATGGTCGTATAGTGGATTATTTCTCAGAGCACATGGGGTTGAATGTCAGTCAAGGCTCTCTTTTTAATTTCAATAAAGAGGCGTATATCGCTTTGGAGCGGTTTGAAACCATTGCGAAACGAAAGTTAACAGAGAGTGCTTGTGTGCATGCGGATGAGACAGGCATTAACATTAAGGGTAAACAAGTCTGGTTACACACAGCGTGTAACGATAAATGGACGCATTTTTATCCTCATGCTAGGCGTGGCAGTAACGCGATGGATGAGATTGGGGTCGTACCTAAGGTGACGGGAGTGCTTTGTCATGACCATTGGAAACCGTATTACAAGTACGCTTGCAAACATGCTTTATGTAATGCGCATCACCTGCGTGAATTGGAATGGGCGGCTACTGAAGACCAACAATCATGGGCCTTAGACATGAAAAAGTTTTTGAGCCGGTTAAATGAAAAAGTTGCTGAAGCTGGCGGTAAGCTTAATGAGAAACAACAAGCACAATGTCGCAAGTCCTATAAAACACTTATTAAAAAAGCACAAGTCGAATGCCCACCACCTGACAGACCCGACAAAACAAACAAACAAGGAAGGCCCAAAAAATCAAAATCACGAAACTTGCTTGAACGTTTTATTCATTTCGAAAATGACGTGCTGCGTTTCACAGAAGATGAAAACGTCCCTTTCACCAATAATCAAGGGGAGAATGACCTGCGCATGACAAAGGTTCAACAAAAAATCTCAGGCTGTTTTCGCTCAGAAGAAGGGGCTTACATATTTTGTCGGATTAGAGCTTATCTTATTACTTGTAGAAAACATGACATTGGTACAACTGAAGCCCTAGCTATTTTGTTTAATGGGAAACTTCCTAACTTTGTGACAGAGTAATTCGATTTTGGTGAATAGTTACCTAGCACATAATTCAATAATGAAGCTCCATGCTCATTCTGCCACACATTCCTGTTCTGTAGTTCAGGGCGGCTGGTAAGGTGAGTCAGTAGGGCTTCAAAACGAGTGCAATCACGATCGTATAAGAAGAATAGAAAGCTAGGATCATGTTCAAGTGCATGCGGTATGTAGTCGGTTGGTTCTATAAGCTTAAGAAGCAGTTCACGACGTTGTTGCAGATTTTCACATTTATAATAGTAATCTCTTCCTTTTTCTTGATCCGTCAAACTGTGAATTTCATTTAATAGTGAAAAAGTTGTTGCATCGTTATTGAGGAATTCATCTGCGCAGGCAACACCTCGAGCAGCAAAGCGTTTGAGTAAAGCTTGGGGAACAGCTTTGATCAATTCAACAAAACAATCTTTATCCATTTGGCAGAAATTGTATTGACGAAATTTGCTGGCGCCAAAGGCAGCCGTTAATGATTCCGGTGTGTGGTAGAGTTCATCGTAATCAGTTTCATTCATATGTGGAAACAGCAGTTTGATTTCATTTTCACCTTTGAGAAAGCCAAGTTGCAACACGGAAATCGTTTCATTATTTTTTACATTCAGTGGTTGATTTGCTTCTGTTAAACGTTTAACAAGCCATTTAAATAGTTTACTGCGTCTGATTTTGAGCTTGTCTTCAGTGAGTTCAGGTGGTCGATGCATTAATAAGCAGCTGTGTAGTACGCTGTTGCCATGAGGTGTTGTTGTTATTAGATCAAGATGATATTTTTCAATCAGCGCTTCGAGATGATTCGATGAGGCACCATTAATAATTGCCATATGTAAGAGTTGAGCTGAGTCTTCATTGGCTGCGGTAGCGCTTCTAATGTTATGCCAGTAATTAACAGCAGACAGATAAAGTTTCTTAGTAATAGCAAGAGAGGGAACGTCTAGAAGGTCTACAAGAGAGGGAACGTCTATATGCAGCGCTTGTAAGTAAGTACTTTGATTGTTGTCGAGCTCAACCACATGGTGCTGAATGACATGGTGTACACAATCACTGGTTGATTCTGTGTCGTTACTTGCATGTGCGATCAATAGGTACAGTACCATGCTTAAAGTTAATGTTTGATTGTATTGGGGTCCATCAGAATAGGTTTCTGTGTTGTATTGGGAATTTCCAACCTGAGTGTTAGTAAAGAATTTATCAGTGAGTTTTGCACCTAAGGCATAGAGTTGATAGGCTTCTGTGAGGCAACAAAGTTTTAGAGCATGGTAAAAAAGGGTGTTTAACGAGACTTGATCGATCGTATTATTTCTAACATGGTTGAGGTAAAATGTGATGGCCTCAATGTGTCGGGCTTTAGCACATTCTGGGCTAGTGGCACATTCTAACAGTTGGTTGAATGCTGTGTCAGTTAATGGCGTTATGTCATTAGGTACATCAGCTCCATGCGCTATAAATAGTTTAACCGTTCTCCAATCTGTTTTTTGAATTGCTAAGTGTAACGGTGCTTGATTGGAATTATCACATTGATTAAGAATATTTTTTCTACATTCAGCAGCCTCTTCTGCTGAAAGGTTTTGTGTGTTTTTTTCTAAAATATAGGTGAGGATATCGTCTAGCTCTTTTTCACCTAAGCAAGCTAAATTATCGGCATGGGCCACTAAGGTTTTTAGGAAATAAACCATCTCTTCGCGAGAGGGCAGTGTGGCTCCTGCGGCTAGCAAGTGATCCGATATTTTAAATTTTCCTAATAGAATGGCATAGAGCACTGGCGTCAAGGTGACTTGTGGCTGAGGTGCATTGCCATAGCTGCAATCTATTCGTAGCTCTAATGTGTATTCATTGCTCAAAATTGATGTGTTGTAATGCTCATGGTGATGATTAATAAAATCAATCCAGGCCAGAGCCTGTGCGGGGTGTCTTTGTTCAATATAGTAGACTAGTCGCGATTCAGCTTCTTCATGGTCTGGTTTATCTTGACGAGGCGATCTATTGGTGGATGCAGTTCCTATTTCATCAGCTTCAAGAGTGATAGGAGGGTAGTATGCAGTGAATGGATCCGTGACTTTTAAGAATTGCAGCGTTACGTCCTCTTTGTTTAAAGCGAACAGCTGTGCTGCAATATCAGACGCTCTATCAGGTGCAAAATCCGCAATGCATTGAAATAACGTTGGGAGAATTGCTGGGCTATAATAACTTCTTTCACGCAATTCATAGGTAACGTTGCTCCATGCCGTAGTATTATTAAGTAGATCTTCAGTGAGCTCGAAATTAGATACTTGACATAAGTAACGTGCTTGTTCTGTGTAGCCTTCTTTAAGGCATTGAAGAAACATGTTCGTTACTAATGGAACACTCCGACTGGCGTAAATATCATCTAAAGTATCAAAGATAAAGCGACTTCCGTTGACTAAGTCTGAATAAGGAAGTAAATACTTTTCCAAATAATCATCAACTGTTTCTTTGGATGCAAAGCTAAGCAAACTTGAGAATCGAGCGAGTCGTGTGGAGAAGGTGTTAGTAATTTCTTGAAACGTTGCGTCTGTAAATAATTTTCGAGGTTTAAACAGTTCAAATCTATCCGTATCCCAACTTACATCCAGTGTATTAGGATCATACATGTTATCAGGAATTTGGAGGGGTAAAACTGCGTCTTCTAGAGGTTCATCAGCATTCTCAATACTAGTATTAGCAAAGGAGAGTATGTAACCATGGACTTTAGTTAAAATCCATTGATGAGTAGTGGAGTTGGGGTTGAGTGTACAAGCCAGTCGTATTTTTTGAGTGGCTATGGGGGTATCAAGAATGTCTGTCCAAGTATATATTTTTTTTAAGACTTCATCTGCGATCTTTTCATCAGTGATGCTTTCATAGACATAAGAAGTGAATGATTCGATAAAACTTTCTTGATCGTAGTTATTTAAGATTAGCCAAGGCTTGGGTTTTAAACCGTATTGGTCTTGAAAAATTTTTTGCACAAATATATTTTAAGGTATCACGTTCCAGCAATAAAAAATCAGCTAACAATTTGGGTTGATTGCATTTGAAAAAGTGTCGAATCAATAGTTGTGTAGGGGAGAGTTTGGGTTCTGGGAATAATTTTTGTAATAATGTTTTTTGAGCTTCAAATAATTGATTTTTATCTTCTATGCTCCATTCGGTTATTTCATCGTGTGTTTTAGTTAAGTCACTGATAGCTGCTAGGATGGTGGCCGTCTCAGTGTTAGCCGCTAAGAACGGTTGATCGGCAGCGGTATACTCAGGATAAGCACGCTGTAGTGCAATGCGTGTTTCGGATCTTTGTTCATGGGTCGTATCGGATTGAATTGTTGGGCGCATGTGTTGCTCACTTATTACAAATAGATGAGATTGTACACACCAGTGAATGTGATTTCAAAACAATACATCGAGCCCATCTCAATTGTGAATTAAGGTGTAAGTGACTGATTTTATTCGATTTTAAACCTATGCACTTGTTAAAACCGCATTCTCATTCCTGCAGTTATTTTCATGTTGAGAGCTTGCGATTTTTCATTGCGAGCGAGTGAAACGAGCGTGGCAATCTAATCGATATTGAATAGATTGCTTCGGCTGCCGCCTCGCAATGACGAGAAAGACTTTGGCTCACGCCTTGCAATGATCCAATAAGATTATTCAGGGGTAATATCAGGTGCAAGTTCAGCTTGATTTGTATTTTGTTTTGTATCTGTCTCTTCCCTAGAAGCTGGAATACCTAGGGTTGTCAAGGTTTTCAAGGTATGGACTTGCATGTGCGTGATGCGGCATGGATCTTCAAGCGTTGATTCAGCACCCAGAATAAATTTGAATGCGGGATCACTGCCACAGCTTTCAAATTGACTCTGGCTTTGTCTAGACCATTGGACTAAGGCCAGTGCAGCAGAGACAGAGAGCAAACACGCTCCGAAAATCATTAAAGGTATGGCAAAACTTGCTAAGCTGCTTGCCAGTGCTCCGCTTGTGGTTTTAGTTAATGCTCCTAAAATAATTAACCCTAAACTCCCAATCCAAAGCCCCACGTGAATTGCAAAATTTAAATTCCTATTGGATGAGCTGGATGGAAGTGGTGAGACAGTTGGGTTGGGACTAGGTTTTTTTCTTGGCGCTGATGTTGGTGCAGTTTTGGGTGTCGAGACAGCTTCTTTCGTTGTACTTTCTTTACAGCTTACTCTGACTGCTTCTTTCGAATATGTTTTTTGATAACCTATTCTTGTGTCAGTACGTGCTTCGTGCTGTGCTTTCATTATAGCAAAAAGATCATCAGAGACAAAACCTTTACTATTAAAGTTTTGAAACAGCATGCGTCCCTGTGCGCGGATGGTAGGATAACTGGTTTCTTTATGTAAAAACTGCTGCAGTGTGGTATTATTAAAATGTTTTTTAACTTCACTGAAATTTTTCAAGCATTGATTGAACACCCATATAACAAACGGTCCACAATCGTGCTCGTTAGGTTGCAAGGCGGTTTTATTATACTCAAAGCTGGCGTCAGGGTAAACTTTTGCTATAAGGTTTTTTACATCGCTTGGTTCTTCTTCTTCGTTAGGCTTCGAGTCAAATAAGTAAAAATGCACTTTATTGGATGAAGCGTTTGCTTCAGCTACTAATAACATAGCATGTTTGCCACCGCTGCCATCAGGATTGTTGCTGCGAGACATCGGGAATAGGACCAATTCCGGAAAGAGATCGGTACGATCTTTTAAGTGACGCAAACAAAATTCTAAGGTGTCAGTACTGATGTTAGCGTGTTTCAGATCACTGAACATAAGTTTTTTACCTTGGTATGAGCCTTGGTAGGTTGTAAATTCACACTCGCTGATAGCATGCTGTTCGTCTTGTTTAGGTAAAGCGACAGCTGATAAATGAGTTGCAAAAGGTTGCGCAGAATTCTCAATGAACAGTTGGTGAATCAGTTGATCTTTAGCAATTAACCCACCTTGCATGATTAAATAATCAATCACACTATGATTTACATAGCAGGAGTCATCCGTGGCTTGGCAGAGTAAATGAGCTTGCGACATACGATCACCCATGATCTAACATTATAAAATCAGGCTAACAAAGCGCACAGGAACTGTCAACTGGCGCTGGGATTGGATAATTCTTTTATTTCCGCTTGAATTTGTGCAAGTTGATCGGGATCATTATGCAACAGTTTTTCAGCGGTTTTGAGTTGTGAGAGTGCTTGCCCCTTTTCACCAAAGTGTAACCAAGCACTCGCCCGTGTTTGATAGGCAGAGGCAAGATAGCCGGCTTGAGCTTGGGCTTGCGAGAGCAATGAGTAGGCAATGTCAACGCGAGGATAAGTGGCATAATAGGATTCAAGTAAGTCGGTAGCTTGTTTAGCCTCACCGTTGTGCAGTAAGGTTTGGGCGTAGCTGAGGGTCACCGCATACGAAGTGGGATAGCGTTTAACGAGTTGGCTCAGTAAATCCAATTCAGCCATATACGCGCG
>Ga0215265_1117_pt1 | contig 8785 bp, 8 predicted proteins | sample JAMX8_100Endo3_C_FD_182615 | JGI IMG/M metagenome (GOLD analysis project Ga0215265, IMG submission 182615) | Enriched cells of freshwater protists from Biology Centre CAS, Ceske Budejovice, Czech Republic - JAMX8_100Endo3_C3 | ecosystem: Environmental > Aquatic > Freshwater > Unclassified ... | reverse complement strand
AAGACAGGGCCAAAGATACATCTGTAGCAGCCACTAAAGGCTCTATTTTAGGAACAATCCCAGATGTACTAACCGTTACTTTGTACTTAGATAATCCATAGGCTTTATCATCCCGCATGATAGCAATCGCTCGCATGACAGCTGACTCGTTTAATAACGGCTCACCCATCCCCATAAACACCACATTGGTAATCGTCGACTCCGTTTGTGCCGGTTGACGCAACATAGATTCAGCAAGCCACAATTGACTAATAATTTCAGCAGTTGATAAGTTACGACTGAATCCCCCACGGGCAGTTGCACAAAATTGACATGACAAGGCACAACCCACTTGAGATGAAACACACAGCGTGTGACGATTGGCCTCTGGAATATAAACCATTTCAATGGCATTGCCGTCGGGCAAAGCTAATAACCATTTACAGGTCCCATCTATTGACTTGGTTGTGTGTGTAACCGTTGGCATTTTAATTTCAGCACATTGCTGCAATTTGGCCTGCAACCCAGCTCCAAAATTGGTCATTGCTTCAAATGAATTACACCCTAATCGATGAATCCAGTGCAACATCTGTTCACCACGATATGAACGTTCACCAAGTTGCTCAAAATATGCCTGCATAGCTGGCCGATCAAACTCTAATAAGTTTTGTTTTGGCATATAAATTTACCGAGCGATTACTGTTATGAAGCCACATCCCCTACGAATTCATCTGGCTCAAAGAAAAAGGCTATTTCTGTTTTTGCTGTATCTGGGCCATCGGAGCCATGTACTGCATTTTGGTCAATACTATCAGCAAACTCAGCCCGAATAGTGCCCGGTGCTGCCTTCTGCGGATTGGTATCTCCCATAAGATCTCGATGCCTAGCAATTGCTTGATCGCCAACTAATACCTGGACCATCACTGGCCCTGAGATCATAAAATTAACTAAATCTTGATAAAACGGCTTATCTGCATGAATTTGATAAAATGCTTTAGCTTGGGATTCAGACAATTTTAGCATTTTAGCAGCCACAATCCGCAAGCCAGCAGACTCAAACCGCTGATAAATTGCACCAATGCAAGCTTTTTCAACTGCATCTGGTTTAATAATAGACAATGTGTATTCTTTAGCCATAATGATATTTTAAGATTACCTTATAAAGATGATTAAAGTATCAATTATATCGATTGCCTTTAAAAATTAATAGTCTTTTACGAACATTTTGGTGTAAAAATTTTAGCAACCTCAATGCTAAAATTTCATATCCATCGATGGCCTGCTGAACAATCATCCCCCCAGCCCTCACGTCGTTCCATAATGATAAGCTGGTTGCGTTATAGCGACGTGTCTACAGTGAAACTTTCTCCACAACCACACACGCCGGTTACCTTAGGATTTTGGAAAATAAATTTCTGATTAAATCCATCTTTAATAAAATCAACAGTCGAGCCTTCAATCAAGGCAACGGTTGTATCATCGATAAAAAAAGATATCCCAGCGATAGTATAGGTCTGTTCAACCTGAGTTGGCATGGCTGTGGTTTCAACAATATACTGATACCCTGAACACCCTTGCTTTTGCACCCCTAAACGAATGCCCATAGCGTGCGCGTCATGAGATAAATAATCTCTCATCCGCTGCAGGGCAGCAGGGGTCAATTGAATATCGACCGCTCGAACTACTCGTTCATTCATATACACACTCCTGAGGTTCAATTAAAATCAACCATTGATATACTGATGTACCGATTTATACGCTATTTAGATCATTTTGTCGACTATTAAACATGCCGCGATCTGCGTTGTAAACGCGCGATAGCGGTACATAACGCAACCCCAACTTGCTCAACATCTGCCGCGGTTGTATAACGCCCAATAGAAATACGCAAGGCATTTTCAGCTAACCTATCATCTACGCCAATGGCTTGGAGCACATGAGACGGCTTGGTTAATCCACCCCGGCAAGCAGAGGCTGTCGATACAGCAATATCTGGTAATGTCTTCAATAATTCATTTCTATCGATCCCTATGATACTAAAATTTAAATTATGAGGCACACGCTGCTTAGTAGCGCCATGCCATACTATACCTGGCAAAACACTCAATTGAGTTCGCAGTTTTGTGTTCAAATCTGCAATCCGGCGCCTATCATCGGCTAATTGAGCATGAGCAACTCTAAAGGCAGCGCCCATCCCGACAATCGATGCCACTGGCAATGAACCTGAGCGCACACCACCTTGCTGATCGCCACCGTGAATTTGTGGTATTAACTGTACTTTAGGCTGGCGACGAACATATAAGGCACCGATCCCCACTGGACCATATACTTTATGAGCTGATAATGATAATAAATCAATTGAAGCGGCCGCACAATCAATCGCTACCTTGCCTGGACTCTGCGCTGCATCGACATGTAACAATAATCCGTGCTGTTTTGCTAATCGACCAACCTGGACGATATCCTGAATAGTGCCAATTTCACTATTCACGTGAGTGACTGATATTAAGATCGTATCTTTGCGAATATAACTCGCTAAAGCATCCAAATCTAATAATCCCTCAGCCGTAGGCGGCACTAAACTCACCGTAAACCCATGCAAGGATAGAGCCTCTAATGTTGCTAAAACAGCCGGGTGTTCCATCGTTGTGGCAATCACATGCCGCCCTTGCCTACGATAATAGTACGCTGCACCTTTAAGCGCAAGATTAATCGCCTCCGTAGCCCCTGAAGTCCATATAATTTCATTAGGCTGGACATTGATATAGGTGGCAACATCCTGAGCCGCTTGCAATACAGCAGTGGTTAACTGCTGCCCATAATAATGATGAGCCGAAGCATTACCCCAACCTAAAGGGGTTGTCAAAAAAGGCATCATGGCTTGTTGCACCACCCCATCTATCGGCGTGCTGGCCATGTAATCTAGGTAAATCGGTCGTATATCCCTTGTACTACTTGTCAAGACTGCGCTCCATTGCCGTTAAAATCCCTCGAAGCATCTGCACCTCCATATGCTCTAACTGAATACGATTGAACATACGAATCAGCCTCGGCATCGATTTTCGGGGATTATCTGTGTCAATAAACCCAATCCGCTCTAAAATCTGCGCTAAATGCTCGTGCATATGATGCACAGCTTGCTGTGAAGCTAAAGGAGTCAATGTCGGCACTACAGGCTGATATGCTTTATGCAGCCATTCATAAGCTAAAACTTGGACGGATGCAGCAATGTTCAATGATGGGTAATGCGGAGCCGTTGGAATCACCACTTGATAGTGACAATGCAATAAATCTTCATTGGTTAATCCCGCTCGCTCTGGTCCAAATACCCACGCAATCTTTACATCCGATCCCTGCGCTCGACATATGCTTGCACAGTCTTTAGGAGAAATAATCGACAGTGGTAAAGATCGCTTGCGAGCACTGATCCCAATAACCAAATGATAACTAGCCAAGGCCTGCGACAAACTCTCTTGGATCTCTAATGCATCTAAATAGCGTTCAGAGCCAGCAGCCATCGCTACCGTTTGCTCATCTGGCCGACACAATGGCGCAACCAACATTAAGTGCTTCAATCCCATGGTTGCCATGGCCCGCATAACTGCCCCCACATTCCCAGAATGCTGAACATTTTTTAACATGACTGTAATTGTCATACCATACAGTTTGTGTGTTGAAAATAATTTATTGACATAGTACCAAAAATATCACCTTACGGGCAGTACAAAGCACTGAACAATCATTTGACAAACTGAATACCCACCACCCTCATCATGACATCCATAGGATAAAATCTGAACAATTTTTAATAGAAACAAAATACAGTTTATTTATACAAAGTTCTGGCTTACAATGATAATTTTTAAAATAGATCTTTATTTTTATGCATGGTACCAAAAACATCGCCATACGAGCAGTACGTAGTGCCAGTTCGGTTATCTTACAGAACATTGATAGGCTCGATACCATCGAAATCTCTGAAAAACATAAACACGACTATGTTTCAGAAATTGATATCAAAGCTGAACAAATTATTATCAATACAATTCTAAAAGCATTTCCCGATCACAGCATCCTATCAGAAGAAATGGGCTCTATTAACCAAAATCCTAATTATACCTGGATCATCGATCCCATCGACGGGACCAGTAACTTCATTCACGGACTACCTCACTTTGCAATATCCATCGCTCTTAAAGCCCACGAGCAAATCGTGCTGGGTGTTATTTTTGATCCAATCAAAAATGAGTTATTTACCGCCAGCCAAGGTGGTGGCGCCCAATTAAACGATAAACGAGTCCGTATCAAACCAGATATTATGAATCGTGGATTCTTAGTGGGCACTGGCTTAATTATCAATGACCATCAATATGTATCAACCTATCTTAAATTGCTGAAGGCCTATCATGAACGGGCCATCAGCATCCGTTGTTCCGGTTCATCAACACTCGATCTGGCCTACGTTGCCTGTGGTAGACTCGATGGCTTCTGGCAATGCCACCTAAAATCTTGGGATATGGCAGCGGCCAGCTTACTGATTGTAGAAGCTGGAGGATTTGTAAGCGATCACCAAGGTAGCAATAACTTTTTAACCACTGGACAAATTGTGGCAGGTCACCATAAAGTACACAAATTACTACTCGATCTCATCAAAGCAGGTGAACACCAACCCAACAACCCAATCTAACCCTTCTTGCTCCAATCACTATCCAATTTCAAAAAGCTATCATAACCTAATTGTCTAAAAAATTATCTATCTGCAACGCTTATCTGGAAAAATCAACATAATCAGCTATGCTCAACTGATAAGACGGAACCATATTAAATAAGCAAAGATACGATGGATCTTTCATGCCAAAAATATTACACCCACTAGGATTCGGGCTATTAGAAGTACTTATTAGTTTATTTATTCTATCCACCGGATTATTAGGCCTTGGAGCATTACAAGCTAAAGTAGTTGCCAGTAGCCACCAAAGCTATCTAAGAAGTGTCGCCATATCACAAATTGGCCAAATGGCTGACCGCATGCGTACTAATCGTACAGGGGTAACCCTCGGAGCATATGATAACTTAACAGGCCTTCCAGCCAATCCCCCCCAATGTGAAACATGTACCGCCGCAGAGATAGCCGTCCTCGATCAATTGACATGGAATACTGAAAACATGCAACGATTACCTGCAGGCCAAGGCCAAGTCAAAAAAGATAATCAGTCTTTTTTAATCACTATGATGTGGGATCAGCAAAAAACTGGTGCTGTGGGTACGGATTGTAGTGGCGATCCAACCATTGACTTAACATGCTTAACTATCCGGTTAATCCTATGAACCACTTAAACCAACAAGGCTTATCCTTAACAGAAATGATGGTTGCGATTGCCCTCGGCACGATGTTAACCGCTATCTTACTGAATTTGTTCCTCCAACAAAAACATCATTATCGATTTCAAACCGCCCTGACTCGCTTACAAGAAAACAGTCGATTTGCTAAATACTTATTAGATCAAGACATTCGTCAAGCAGGCTACCAAGGCTGCTTAAATATTCATGAAACCCAACCCCAGCAACTTATCAAAAATCCAGATGCCCTCACACAATTCAATGCTGCAACTATTGTCCAAGGATACAGTAGCCAATCAAACACTCAATGGGCTCCAAGTTTACCAGTGATGCTACAAGACCAAGTACAACCCAATTCAGATGTATTACTGATCCGTAAAGCCTCCAACCCAGTTAGTCAACCCCTCGGCTTAGGGCCCGATCAGAAAACGTTACAAATACAACCCACCTCGCACTTACAGTCAGGCGATATTGCAATCATTGCTGACTGCGAAGTCGCTGATTTTTTCATCGCACAATTAACCACAGGACAATCACCGAATCAATCCCATCAATTGACTATCAATCCGATTGCGAATCATACCGATCAATTCAGCAAATATTATCAAACCGATGCAAACATCATGCGCTATCAACAGTTTTTTTACTATTTAAAAAACTCAGGGCAAGTCAATTCAACGGGGCAACCTATTGTCTCACTATATCGCCAAGATCAAACAGGCTCAACATTAGAACTGCTTGCAGGGGTAGAACGACTACACATCAGCTATGGCCTAGATACCAATCAAGACCAATCAGCCAATACCTACCTAACCGCAGCTGAAATACAAGCCCAAGATAGCTGGGCCGATGTCGTCAGTATCCGCCTTGAATGGGTGATGTACACCATTGATGAAATCAGTAAGACTCCCCAACCATTTATGGTCCAAGGGGAAAATATTAATCTATCGAATGACAAACGGATCAGACTTGCCATGACTCATATCATTCACATCCGCAGCCAATACCTATGAACCGCTACCCTTCAGTCCATGGCCTAACATTAGTACTCACACTGATTATTCTGCTATTGCTTAGCATCCTAATCACCACTGGACTACAAATGAATATTATGGAAGAAAAAATGTCGCAGAATATGCAAAACAAAGAATTATCTTTTCAAGCCGCAGAATCTGCCCTACTAGAAGCAGAGCAATGGCTGATACAACAAACCAATCCCCCCGAAGTGCTAGAACATTGTACCAATCAACCATGTATAGTATCACTGGCCAGTACTCCGAAACCAGAAAACCAATCCAAAGCCTGGTGGGACCAGGAAGCTGCAACCATGCAAACCATCCTCGATACAATTGTCCAGCAACCCCAATATATCATCCAATTCTTAAGATTTATTTCTGATAGCCCCGTGCTCAATCAACCAAAAACTGGACTTTATTACTACCGCATTACGACAAAAGCCTATGGTTTCAATGAAACGGCTATCACTGTCTTACAAACCACGGTGGCCATTAGATTTTAAGGACCCTTATGAAACTCAATAGCATTATTACATATCTTAGCCTGGCGCTTTTACCCATGAGTGGCTCGACACAACCGGTCCCGTTGGCCAAAACTCCATTGTTTATTACACAAGCACCACCACCATTGACACTATTGGTGATGGGACGCGATCATAAGCTATACTATGAAGCCTACAATGATGCTACCGATTTAAATCAAGACGATCAATTGGATATCAAATATAATCCTAATATTGATTACTACGGCTACTTCGATTCTTATAAATGCTACGTTTATAAAAACAATCGCTTCAATCCAAAATATTGGACAACAGATAAAACTTGCAATGGATTATGGAGTGGAGACTTCCTAAATTACTTAACAACCTCACGCATGGATGCACTTCGCAAAGTATTGTATGGTGGATATCGTGTTAAGGATTCTAAAAAAACAACCATTCTCGAACGTGCTTATATCCCTCAAGATGCACACAGTTGGGGTAAATCCTATACCAGCACAGCTGTCGATGGCTATGATATTCGTGATTATACACCCTTGACCCTACCGACTTCTCAACGACGTCATTTATTTGCTAATACTACGTTATTATACAGCGATGGCAGCCCTTTACTACGCGTTGCATTAAACCAACCTTATCAAATCTGGGAGTGGCTCAGCATTGAGCGACCAGTCGCTGGCGATCGCGTTCAACATGGTGAACATGGCCCCAGTATCGCTCATGCCATCGACGACTACCAAGTTCGAGTCCGAGTCTGTGTACCGTATCTGCTAGAATCCAATTGTCAACGTTATGCCAATAATATTTATAAACCAACTGGATTACTACAACAATTTGGTGCCAATCAGCAAATGAAATTTGGACTGTTAACTGGCTCTTATAGTAAAAACCTCTCTGGCGGTGTGCTTAGAAAAAATATCGAATTTATCGATGATGAAATTAATCCCCAAACAGGACAATGGACCAACACCACCGGCATCATTGGAACCATCGATCGACTAAGAATTACTGGATTCGGAAATAATTATTCATACAATCAAAACTGTGGTTTTATTTTCAACCGTTCAATGCAAGAAGGGGAATGCCGAATGTGGGGTAATCCCGTTGGGGAAATGATCTACGAAAGCATCCGGTATTTTGCTGGCAAACACCATCCCACAGCAGCGTTTGATTATACCGGTGGCGATGATGCCACCTTAGGATTACCTAAGCCCACCTGGCAAGATCCCTATCAGCAAGACAACAATCCTTGGTGCGCTAAAGCAAGTTTAATTGTTATCAGTGATAGCTACCCATCCTATGATAGTGATCAAGTCCCAGGTAGCACATTCAATACATTCAGTACCGATTTAACGCCAGCACCACAGGCCAGCCAATTGGGCCAAACCATTTGGCAACAGGAATTTAACAACCAGAGTTTACTACATTTCATTGGCCAGGCAGGTCAACAATCTGATGGGACCCCAAGCCCCAAATTAGTCAGCAGTTTTGGTAATATTCGAGGATTATCCCCTGAAGAACCCAACAAAGAAGGGAGCTACTATGCCGCCAGCATGGCCTATTATGCAAAAAACCATGATTTACACCCAGCACTGAACCAACAATCATTAACCAGTTATGCAATTGCATTATCTTCACCACTACCAGAAATCCATATCCCTATCAACAATCAAATCATTACTTTAATTCCGTTTGGCAAGTCAGTTAGTTCTATCGATAACTGTTTAGGAGGCATTGATCCAACAAAAGGCGCATATCAACCAACTAATTCTATCGTAGATTTTTATGTAGAAACTATCGATGATAAATCGGGAACTTTTAGAATTAATTTCGAAGATACTCAACAGGGCGCCGATCATGATATGGATGCAATTGTCAAATACCACTACCAAGTCAATGAAGATAATAGTGTGACTATCAATTTGGAAAGCATCTATGCCGCTGGCT
>Ga0215265_1116_pt1 | contig 9020 bp, 8 predicted proteins | sample JAMX8_100Endo3_C_FD_182615 | JGI IMG/M metagenome (GOLD analysis project Ga0215265, IMG submission 182615) | Enriched cells of freshwater protists from Biology Centre CAS, Ceske Budejovice, Czech Republic - JAMX8_100Endo3_C3 | ecosystem: Environmental > Aquatic > Freshwater > Unclassified ... | reverse complement strand
ACCAAAACCATGCCATCGCCGTCTCAAATAGCGCAATACCTGTATTGTCGATATTGTCTTTTAAAATTGCTTCGCGTTGGCATTCTTCCATCTGAGGAAAGCAAAGCTCAAGATTGCGCCTAATCGTAACTTGACGTTTTTTCATGATTCGCATAGCTAAACGGCCAATGCCACGTCCTAATGCTAACTGAACTTTGAAAGGAAGGAGACTGAGTAAGTACATTACGCTGATGATAATTAAGGTTCCCCAGTAACGAGGCAAAAGAAATTCAGCCTTGAATTCAGGCTTTTGGTATTTATTCATGTGAGTATTGTCAGATGTGCCCATCTATAAGTGATAAAAACAATGATAATGGACTGCACTTTTATCATTGATAGCGCTAATAACATAAATTAAAGCGCGCGGATTCTATGGTTCTTCGACACACTACACAATAAGAACTTTGCAGAAATATGTAGGGGGATGAAAAAGCAGCAAAGATGAATCACCACGTTAACATCGATTGGAGTGATTAATCTACCGCACTTTCATAAAGTTTGGACAAACATAACTTTGTGTTTTCAATGCGCTAGATAATGGTGTTTTTTTAACCCCATAATGCAGCTATCATGAAAATAACAATAAACATGATAATCATTACCCTGAACAAGTAAGACAACTTTCCGGTGCCACCTTTTGGCGCTTGGTTACAGCATCCCATTGTTTTCTCCATCGTTTCATTTCGATATGGCATTAATGTACTCCTTGACCTTAGGGGAAAGTCAAACCTTTACCTAAAGGTTCTAATTTATCGCTATAAGTGTTTATTTATCCGACATATCACTCGTTTATATCCCATGGAAATAAAGCGCGTTGTTTTCAGCTCATTTTCGGATAAATACATACCGTTTTTCGCTATATACCCACTATTTATGAGGAATCTACAATACGCGAGTCTTACTTGTAGCACGCTACTTTTACAACCTAGAAGCTGTGCGCTCATCCATTAAAGGTATCGAATGAGCAATATCGTTAAATCCGCCGTTAAATTGACTGTTTTCTCTATCATCATGATCACCGTAACTTCGGTCGACAGCATAAGGAACATTCCTGGGGCGGCTTTGTTTGGTAGCCATGCCATCTCTTTCTTCTTACTTGCTGGACTTTGTTTTTTTGTCCCTACAGCGCTAGTGTGTGCTGAGCTAAGTACCACTTATCCAGAGCAAGGTGGTGTATATCTTTGGGGCAAAGAAACACTAGGGCCAAACTTTGGCTTTGCCACCGTGTGGTATCAATACGCTGAAAATATTGTTTACTATCCACCTTTAATTTCATTCATTGTTGCAACGGGGGCCTACCCTTTTTTCCCAGACCTGGCGCAAAACAACATGTTTATGTTGGTGATGATTAATGTGATTTTTTGGGCGTTAACTTTAGTTAATATCTTTGGCTTGCGCCTCTCTTCCCTGATTACAAATGTATTCGGCACCCTAGGTTTGATATTTCCGATTCTATTGATTATCGGATTAGGCGGGTACTGGGCGTATACCCATCCTGGTGAGTCTCATATCTCGCTTCGCCACGTATCTGACTGGTTGCCGGACCTTTCTCAAGATGGGATCGGAGCGGGTTTTACTGCGGTAGTTCTGTCACTTACAGGCCTTGAAATCACGACCTCTTATGCAAGCGAAGTCGAAAATCCGCAAAAAGCCTATCCCAAAGCTCTGCTGATCTCCACAATCTTAATCTTGGTTTCTCTGACGGCGTGCTCACTGTCCATTTCTTCGGTCGTCTCAAGTGACCATTCTAGTTTGAGTGAAGGAGTGATACTTGCCTTCAAAGCTTTTTTTGATGATCTGCACCTCTCATTCCTGCTTCCTGTCATTGCCCTTGCTATTGTTTTTGGCACGCTTGCAAGCCTGAATAACTGGATAATCGCCCCGACTAAAAGTCTGCATGTTGCCGCAAAAGATAGTTTCATGCCGATGTCGCTCGCCAAAGAAAACCGCAACCAAGCCCCCGTCTCATTGTTGCTCTTGCAAGGCGCGATTGTTAGCGTGCTCTCTTTGGTTTTCATTTTTGTTCCAAACGTCAATCAAGGCATGTGGCTATTGAATATCCTGATGACTCAGCTCTATATGGTGATGTACATCTGTATTTTTGTTAGCTTTTTGGTCTCACGCTACAAACACGCAGATATTGAGCGCCCATTTCGAATTGCGGGCGGAAAAATAGGAATGTGTTTAGTGGCAGGATTAGGCTTGATGAGTTGCTTGGTGACGATTGTTGTATCTTTTGACGTACCAGCAGGAATTAGCGCAAAAACTGGGGCATATGCACTGATATTAGGATTTATCACATTTAGCCTCCCAGCGTTCGCCGCCGTGATGTATCGCAATCGAAAACATCGTCAACAAAGCAAAATGCTTGAGGTACTAGTAAGTTAACTATTGGATTGACATTAAAAAGCCGCAGCAATTTCTCGCTACGGCTTTTTATTTGGCATCACAAGTAGTGTTGGTTATCCGTGTCCTACGGTCTTGGATAACAGGTTAACAATCATCACACCAGTGAGGATAAACCCAATACCAACAAGCGCCGGCAAATCTAGCCGCTGTCCATAAACAAAGTAGCCAACCGTCGCAACTAAAACAATACCCGCTCCACTCCATATGGCGTAAACAACCCCAACAGGCATCGTTTTTACCGTGACGGAAAGCAAGAAGAAAGCAATGCCGTAACCAATCAGAACGACTGTGCTCGGCATCATTTTCGTAAATTGCTCTGTTTTGGGAATATAGGAAGTGGCAATCACTTCACATACAATTGCGATCGACAGCGCCAACATTGGCGGCATAGATACAAGCATTTTGAACATAAGGCATTAACGCTCAACAGAAATGTAACCGACAACACGTCCGGATAATTAGGTCGCGCATTATACCCAACTCATCTCTCGATGGAATACCTCTTACTCAAGCGGCTTCAAAATGCAGGATTCACAGCGTGATCACTTGAATATAGAGACATTCACACGCCATCGCTTTCACTCACTTCTTGATGAGTAAGCGACAGGCCTGCTTTTTGGTGCTGCCGAGCAATTTCAAAGTAGATGTGCATATCAATTGGCTCTGGTGTATTGAGTAGCATCTTGCCCACTTCTCGTTGAAAGTGACCATAATTACCTAACTCATCCGTCAGCCCTAGCTGCTCGTAAGAAGCTTCATTGGCAAACATTCCATAGGCATACTGATAATGACTTAGATCCTTGCTCTTATCATGACCAAGCTCTTGAAGGGCTTGATCAATTTCTTTCGGCGTATAAGTATCTTTATCGCCAAACAAGCGCAATAGTACGCTAGGAACCTCTTGAGCGATGCTCTGAATTTTTGTCTTTCTTTTAAAAATACCGAACATAATGTCCTCCACTGACGATGTTTCCAAATACACACTTTAATGCATATTAGTGAGCTGATTGTTTTTAGTATGGCTCATTAATCTGAGACTTCCTTACAACGAAGTCACTTTCGCATATTAACGTGATCACATAATTACCAGCAAATAGTACGACCAGCGTTTCAAACATATCTCATCAGAAACTCCGCTCTAGTCACAATTGTGTGACAGCTTCGAGCTCGGTTTACCATAATGTAAAGAGTAGATTGAAAAGTCATATTTCGTATCGACATCTAAACTTAATTAAGTTAGCTTTAGAAGTATAGACGTCTAGATTGACTATACTTAGGGAGAGAAAGTCGTGCCAATTAGAATTCCAGATCAATTACCAGCTACCGATGTGCTAAGGACAGAGAACATCTTCGTAATGAGTGAAACGCGTGCTGCGAGTCAGGAAATACGTCCTTTACGAGTGCTGATCCTGAATCTGATGCCAAAAAAAATAGAAACTGAAACTCAGTTTTTGCGTCTACTCTCAAACAGCCCATTACAAGTCAATGTCGAGTTATTGCGCATTGATAACCGCCCAAGCAAAAATACGCCAACCGAACATTTGGATACTTTTTATCGTCAATTTGAAATGGTGAGAGATAAAAATTTCGATGGCATGATCATTACTGGTGCCCCACTAGGTTTGGTTCAATTTGAAGATGTCATTTATTGGGACCACCTAAAAACCATCATGGAATGGGCAAAAGATCATGTGACATCGACTCTTTATGTCTGCTGGGCAGCACAAGCAGGGCTGAAGTTGCTCTACGATCTACCTAAAAAAACGCGTAAAGAGAAACTTTCAGGCGTGTACCATCACCAGATTCATCATCAATTCCATCCTATGTTGCGTGGGTTTGATGACACATTTTTAGCGCCTCATTCACGCTATGCCGACTTTTCACCTCACTTTTTAGAAGAACATACCGACTTAGACATCCTAGCCACATCGGATGTTGCAGGTGTTTACTTAGCGACAACAAAAGACAAGAGAAATGTGTTTGTTACTGGGCATCCTGAATACGATTCGCATACCTTACATAACGAATATATCCGCGATTTAAGCGAAGGCATGGAACCAGCCATTCCCGTCAACTACTATCCAAACAACAATCCTGATAATCCACCAATTGCCAGTTGGAGAAGTCATGGACATCTCCTCTTTTTAAACTGGCTGAACTACTGCGTTTACCAGCAAACACCTTATGATCTTGATCACTTCAGTGAAGACGCTTTTACTAAAGACGATTAACCTCAAAGCACGCAAACAAAGCGCTTATGATGCCTAAATGTAATATGTGAACCAAGCCGCCATATGGCGGCTTTTTCATACCAGTTTGCAAACCTGATCGCATAGTGTTTTTTCCTCAATAGGCTTTTGCTACGTAATTCATATCATGCTGGGAGATTCAGGGACGTAGGGACAAAGAATGAAAACAACAAAGCTCGGTGCACTACTATTAATCTCTCAGTTTGCACTTGTGGGCTGCGTGACGGTGAAAGAAGATGGTAGCCCTGTCGTTAAAGCCGATCCTGTAGCAATGGCAGAATCACGTATCGCACTTGGCCTAGGTTATTTAGAAGGCGGCAATATGATTCGTGCGCATGATAACTTGCAACAAGCCTTAACCCACGCACCTCAATACTATCGTGCTCAGTTATCGATGGCTCACTACTATGAAACGGTTGGTGAAGATGCTAAAGCCGAGCAAATGTATAAACGCTCTCTACGCCAACACACCAAAAACGGTAACGTGCTCAATAACTACGGCACCTTTCTTTGCAAGCGGGGTGACTTCGAGAAAGCCGATCAAATGTTTAATCGAGCCATTGAGCAGCCTTATTACTATCTCATTCCGGCCAGTTATGAAAACGCCGCATTTTGCGCGTTGAAGTCACAAGATAAAGACAAAGCGAAATACTACTTCGCCCGAGCTATTGATCATGACCCTCATAGGCCAAAATCTATTTTGCAGCTGGCCAAGCTAGAAATTGATAGCGGCAATTACACTGAAGCCAGAATTCGATTAATGAGATTTAATCAAATGTATGGCGTTAAGAAACCCTCTTTACAGCTCATGATTCAACTTGAACGTGCAGCAGGTAATGAAGCACTCGAGAAAAAATATCAAAAGCAATTGGAGAGATTTTCTTAACACGACATCATGATAAAGAAGGTGTACTCGCTCACAGACACTACTGAACTTGACTAAGAATCCAGTGAATTAAAACCCACGGTGAAACATTCATCCTGTACATAAACTTCAAATTCGGTACTATTTGAACGGAATAAGTGACCAAGTCACATTATAAAAGTGCGCTAGTAAAACGAAATTTGTACATCATACTGTTTCTACTATTGATTGGGGCGCATTGATAAATGCTAAATATTACTGACATGCACCAGAAGGACGTTGAAGCCGGATGAAACCTGCCTGCACTCTGTTATCACTCACTTTGCTGAGTTCGCCTTTTGTCGTCAGTGCACAAGAAAATATTGAAAAAACATTCACGTTTGGCATTGTTTCCAATAAAGCTCAAAGCAAAATCAAAAAGTCGACGCCTTTTACGCAGTACGTGACCAATGGTTTGGCCGGATACGGATACACCAAGGGTGCTGTAAAAGTATTTAAAAATTATCGCCAGCTCGCGGTGGCACTAAAAAATGGCACCGTTCAAATTGCAACAGCCACCCCCTTCAATGCAATGACCCTCGAGGCAGAGTCTGGTAGCCAAGCCATTGCCATACGCTGGAAAAAAGGTTTACAAAAATATCATACGGTATTCTTTACCCACAAAGAGAGTGGTATCGAGTCGATTTCTGACCTGCGCGGAAAAACACTTGTTTTTGAAAAGCGTACATCCACCAGCAGCTATTACTTACCCGCTATTACACTGCTTAATCAAGGGGAGAAATTAGAATACCTCCCCTCCTCCGATGACAAACCAGCCAAAGACAGTATTGGATATTTATTCCTTGACGAGCACTTGGCTCAATCGAATGAAATCAACCTTTCAGTATGGGTGTATAAGCAGAGAGTCGCAGCAGGAGCGTTCAGCAATTTCAATTGGAGCAACCCTAAAGATCTTCCAGAAAGCATGAAAGACAAACTAACGATTTTCGCTCGCTCGGTAGAAATACCTAGAGACTTAATTCTCGCCTCTCCGACCTTAAGCCAAGATCAGCAACATAAAATCACGTCAATATTGCTCGGTATGGAGGCATCTCAGCAAGGTGCCCTAGCACTTAAACAGTTCCAAAACACGAAAAAGATCACCGCTCTAACGCCAGAAATGTCCGCGTCCTTAAATACCGTTCGAACATCTATTCACTTGTTACCGAAGGTGGATTGATGTTCCACAAACTCTCACTCGAAACTAAATACATTTGCTCGACCATTTTTGTTGTCCTGTTTGTCGTAGTGATAAACCTCGCACTATATATGCATGGTTACGATACGTACTCAAATAACTTAACCCGCCAAATCACCGAGAACTCACAAGAAAAAACAGAGTCTTACGTCAAGCAAAAAGGATTGGTTTACGCAGAGTTATTATCAAAGCAACTTTTTGACCCACTCTATACGGATAATATCAGCCAAGCATACGAGCAGATTAAAGCAACATTAAGCCAACCAGATGTCTCGAAGATACACGTTGTTGATAATGAAGGGCTAATCTTTCACGACGGTACGACTCAGCTGAGTATGTTTGCCCAGCCTCATTACCGTTCTCGCTTTATTTTAAAAGCAATAGAAGAGTCTAGAATTCTCATTTCTTTTTCTAAACATCAATTAGAAATTGCGGCACCGATTCAGCAATCGAATATCACACTGGGCGCGGTGTATCTTGAACTGAACCTAGCGCATCTATTAGAAGAGAAAGAACAAAACATTGCTCAAGTACAAGCGCTTACCTCAAACGATAAGCAAAAGATGTTTAACTTGCTACTCACGATCAGTGCGATATCCGTTCTGCTCGGAAGTGCCATCGCGTATGCTTTGGGTCGCTCATTAATAAAGCCACTCAAACAACTTAAAGAACAATTTACAGAGTCAAATACTCAAGCACTGCCAATTACTGATATAAAAAGTAAAGATGAAGTGGGTGATCTTATTTCGGCGTATAACAAAATGTCGAACAAAGTGAACCGATACACAAGCCGGGTGGAGTTCATGGCGTATCACGACATTCTTACCTCCCTGCCTAACCGAGAAAAGTTGCTCATTGATATCCAAAAGCAAATAACGAACCGCAGATCCCCCTCACTCGCGGTTGTTTTTATTGATCTGGATGACTTTAAACATATTAACGATAACTACGGGCATAGCATCGGGGATAAATTGCTAGGTCATCTCGCCTCAGAACTTCAAGGTCATTTGCCGAGTTACTTCCAGCCTCTTTACCGTCTTTCAACCATCGTAAGCCGAGTCGGCGCTGACGAATTTGTGCTGGTCTTTCCATGCAAAGACAGCCTCCACGCTAGAGAAAAAGCGGACGAGATTCATCGCCAATTGCTTTCTCCTTTTAATTTGGAAGAGAACGATATTCAAATTACGGCAAGCCTTGGAGTAGCGGTGTATCCGGAATTTGGCTCAAACGCAGAGTCTCTTTTACAACTCTCCTCACTGGCGGCGCAAGAATCTAAACGACGCGGCAAAGATATCATGACGATATACGATTCCGCGTTTGATGAGACCGTGAAGCAGCGCTTATACATAGAAAAGGAACTGCGCCGCTCAATACGTGATTTATCTCAGTTCGAGCTTTGGTATCAACCCCAGTTCGACCTCAACACCTACCAGTTGATTGGTGTCGAAGCATTGGTTAGGTGGAATCACCCGGAGAAGGGTTATATCAGCCCAGAATTATTTATCCCGATTGCAGAACAAAGTGACTTAATTTTAGAGCTTGGTGAATACCTCATCGAGACAGCAATTAGCCAGCGAGCACAATGGGCGGGTCATTTCACTGCTGATTTTCATATCGCATTAAATTTGTCTCCTAGGCAGATCTACCGCCAAGATTTAAGTCAGCTCTTTTCGAAATATTTACAACAATATCAAGTCCCCCCTCAAACCATTCATGTTGAAGTGACAGAGTCTCTGTTTATTGATGATATTGAGAAAGCGCAGTACGTGCTCAGAAAATTACAAGCTAACGGCGTAGAAGTGTGGCTAGATGATTTTGGAACTGGGTACTCAGCCCTCGCCTACCTACAACAAATGTCGTTTGATGGGCTTAAAATTGACCGTTCATTTATCGCTCAAATCCAAAACAATGAACAAGATGATTCATTAGTCCGTGCGATTATATCCATGGCTCATAACCTAAGAATGAGAGTGGTAGCTGAAGGCATAGAAACCCAGACCCAACTAACAAGGATGGAATCGCTTCACTGCGACGTTGTTCAAGGCTTTTTCTTGGGTAGACCGGTGCCGGCAGAAGAAATCATAGAGTTTGAGCAACAACGCCAAGCAATAGATGACTCAACCGCCAGCAACTATGCTTAACTGAATAATTTATCGCGTTCATTTAATTAAAGGGGATTCGTTCTGCAATATTGGTCACACTTCGCCATCTCGCAAGTATG
>Ga0215265_1114_pt1 | contig 9689 bp, 6 predicted proteins | sample JAMX8_100Endo3_C_FD_182615 | JGI IMG/M metagenome (GOLD analysis project Ga0215265, IMG submission 182615) | Enriched cells of freshwater protists from Biology Centre CAS, Ceske Budejovice, Czech Republic - JAMX8_100Endo3_C3 | ecosystem: Environmental > Aquatic > Freshwater > Unclassified ... | reverse complement strand
TCAGAACAACCGGTTGCAGTTGCTGGGCTTTGGTTTTTAAGCTTTTTAAAAAGGCAATAGATAAGGGCATGCAGGTCACTTTTTTGTTTAAAGTAGGGTATTGTAGCCAAATAAGGATCATTTTGTAAAATGGCTAAGACAACAAAAGGTCAATCTTGGATGCAACGCCATCTAAACGATCCTTTTGTTAAAAAAGCACAGCAACAAGGTTGGCGCTCTCGGGCCAGTTTTAAGCTAATCGATCTGCAGCAAAAAGATCGGCTTTTTCAAAAAGGCATGCGTGTTTTAGATTTGGGTGCTTCCCCTGGTGGGTGGTCCCAGGTTGTGGCCAAGGCGGTGGCGCCAAGTGGCCAGGTGATTGCGCTGGATAAATTAATGATGGCCCCTATTGCTGGGGTGACGTTTATACAAGGTGATTTTTTTGATCAAAGCGTCATAGCTGAGCTTACTTTACAAATGAAGCAGCAACCTCTAGATTGGTTGATCTCAGATATGTCACCCAATCTAAGCGGTATCATCGCAGTCGATCAAGTGCGGATCATGGCTTTGGCTGAAGAAGTGTTGACATGTCTTACCTATCTTAAGCAAGGTGGGGGGTTTTTGGTTAAGCTTTTTCAGGGCAGTGGCTTTGAGGCCTATATTAAGCAGCTACGGGCATGCTTTCAACAAGTGCTAATCAGAAAGCCTGCGGCCTCAAGAGGGGCTTCAAGAGAATTATATGTCTTGGCACGGGGCTACTATAATGAATAAAAGTGGTCGCAAGCGCCTCCTTAAGATAAGCTTAAGGGAGCATGGTGCAAAAATAAAAAGAGGGGTGTTCCACCTTGAGTGATATGGTAAAGAATTTAGTTTTATGGCTCATTATTGCCATTATTTTAATGTCGGTTTTCAGTAATTTTGGCCCGCGGCATGCACAGGTGGCTAAGATCCCCTATTCGCAATTTATTGAACAGATCAAAAAAGGAGAAGTTAAATCGGTTGTGATTGATAACCGCCAAGTGCGTGGGGTCACCCATACCGAGGAAAACTTCACCACTTATATGCCGCTGCCAGATGGTTACCTTTTGGGAGAGCTGCTTAAGCATGATGTGGTGGTGTTAGGTAAGCAGCCTGAGCAGCAAAGCTTGCTCATGAGTATTTTTATCAGCTGGTTCCCCATCATTTTATTTATTGGTATTTGGATGTATTTCATGCGCCAGATGCAAGGAGGGGGTGGCCGTGGGGCGATGACCTTTGGTAAAAGCCGAGCACGCCTTTTGGGAGAAGATCAAATCAAAGTGACATTTGCCGATGTCGCTGGGGTGGATGAGGCCAAAGAAGAAGTCAATGAGCTGGTTGATTTTCTAAAAGATCCAGAAAAGTTTCAGCGCTTAGGCGGACAAATTCCCAAAGGGGTGCTGATGATAGGTCAGCCCGGCACCGGTAAGACCTTGTTGGCCAAAGCGATTGCCGGAGAAGCCAAGGCGCCCTTTTTTACCATCTCAGGATCAGATTTTGTGGAAATGTTTGTTGGGGTGGGTGCCTCGCGTGTACGCGATATGTTTGAACAGGCTAAAAAACGCGCCCCTTGTATTATCTTTATTGATGAGATTGATGCGGTCGGCCGTCATCGCGGTGCTGGATTAGGCGGCGGACACGATGAGCGTGAGCAAACCTTAAACCAGCTTTTGGTTGAGATGGATGGCTTTGAGGGACATGAAGGGGTGATCGTTATTGCGGCAACCAACAGGCCGGATGTGCTTGATAAAGCGTTATTGCGCCCTGGGCGCTTTGACCGGCAAGTGATAGTGGGGCTGCCAGATGTGTTGGGTCGTGAACAGATCTTAAAGGTACATTTACGCAAGGTTCCTTTGGCTGATGATGTTGAGCCTAAAGTCATTGCCCGAGGGACCCCTGGGTTTTCTGGTGCTGATTTAGCCAACTTGGTCAATGAAGGCGCTTTATCTGCTGCGCGCTTTAATAAGCGTTTGGTGGATATGCAGGCGCTAGAGCGGGCAAGGGATAAAATCATCATGGGGGTAGAGCGCCATAGTATGGCCATGAGTGCCGATGAGCGCAAACTAACCGCTTATCATGAGGCAGGCCATGCTATTGTCGGCTTGACTGTGCCAGATCACGATCCGGTTTATAAGGTGAGCATTATTCCTCGGGCGCAGGCGCTGGGTGTTACCTTGTTCTTGCCTGAGCGAGATCGCTATTCTTATTCCAAAAAGCGATTAGAGGGCCAAATTGCCAGCTTATTTGGTGGGCGTATTGCTGAAGAGCTGATCTTTGGTGCTGATTATGTCACAACCGGCGCTTCCAACGATATTAAGCGCGCAACAGAAATTGCCCGCAACATGGTTACCAAATGGGGCTTGTCTTTACGCTTGGGTCCTTTGGCTTATGGAGAAGATGAAAGTGAAGTCTTTTTGGGGCAAACCAGTACCCGAAAAGAGATCTCTAATCTGACCGCTGATATGATTGATGAGGAAGTGCGAAAGATCATTGATGAGAGCTATAATTGTGCACGCCAGATTTTGGTAGAAAAGCAAGGCATCTTACATAAGATGGCCGAGGCGCTCTTAAAGTATGAAACCATTGATGCAGGGCAGCTTAAAGATCTAATGGCTGAGCGCACACCGCGCCCGCCACGGGGTTGGTCTGCCTCTGATGATAAAGAGCCGCCTGCGCACTCGGTGCTGGATGAAGATCCGGCTAGCTCGCCTTTATCGTAGGTGGCCACCATGCAGCCACATGTGATGGGGATTTTAAATGTAACCCCAGACTCCTTTTTTGATGGTGGGCGCTATTTGCATGTTGATAAGGCTGTGGCCCATGCTTTGCACATGGTGGAAAAAGGCGCCGATATCATCGATATTGGTGGTGAGTCTACGCGACCGGGTGCGCTGGCAATAAGCGAAAAGCAAGAATGCGATAGGGTTTTGCCGGTTATTGCCGCTTTAAAAAAAGAAACAACCGTCCCCCTTTCGATTGATTCTCGCCACTTTAGCGTGATAAAAGCCGCGCTTTTAGCTGGGGTGGATATGGTCAATGATATTAGTGCCCTGCAAAACAAGGCCACACGGGCTTTGCTGGCCGATAGCGATGTGCCGGTTTGTATTATGCATATGCAAGGCACCGCCCACCAATACCCCATCAATCTCTGGGGTTTTTAAAAACAAAGCAGCATTGTGCGCATCAACACTGCCCCCATAAAGTAAGCAAGTGTCTTTGGCAACGGCATCAGACTCAACTAACCGTGCCCTGATAGCCGCATGTACCGCTTGCGCTTTATCCGGGCTTGCTGCCTGCCCGCTACCAATGGCCCAGATGGGCTCATAGGCAATCATAGCCCCTGAAAAAACCCCTGCCCCTTTGCTAAGCAAAGGTTGCAGTTGAGCGGCAATAACCGTATCGGTCAAATTGGCCGCACGCTGCGCTTTGGTTTCCCCCACACACAAGATGGGACAAAGACCTGCTTTTTTTGCAGCTAAAAACTGCTCAGCAATCATTTCATCTGTCTCATGGCAAAATTGGCGCCGCTCTGAGTGGCCAACCAAAACATATTCACAGCCCTTTTCCACTAGCATCGACGGGGCAATTTGCCCTGTATAGGCCCCTGGGGCTTTACCACTAACGGTTTGCGCACCCAGCTTAATCGGTGTGGCCTTTATTAAAGTGGCCACCTGCTCAAGAAAAACAAAAGGCGGACAGATCACCACATCAGCTGTACCAGAAAAAGCCTTTAATGCTGCACCCAATGAAGCAACACTAGAGGCTGTCCCCTGCATTTTCCAATTTCCAACCACTCGCTTTTTTGGCATCGCTTAAAGCCCATCTCATGTCTCTTTGCCATAGTAACTGAATTGGCAAAAGAACTGCAAGTCGCGCTAAAAATTCGCGTGATTTTTATAAAGAGAGGTGCGTTAATGAACACAGTTATAAGATTGATCTTAGCCATATAAATGCTAAACTGGGGAGCATGAGGCAATCTATTTAAGGATAACCATGGACTACTATTACTACATTGGCCCTGCGGTTAAAGTAAGAAATGAGCAAGGCGATAGGATCACCCCGACCGTAGAGGCTGTCAACCAAGCCTTGGTCAAAATCTACCATCCAGAAAGAGATCGAACCCTACCCTTAGGTCACCCGTTATCCTCACCACGTTCAACCCGGCTTGCGCTTTATGTTAATCGCTATGATGCCATCACCCAGCTAAATCGCATTAGCGCCTCTGAAAATCTGGCACAGCCTTTACTTTTCACCGTCAGCATTAAAAATAAGAAAGTAAAGCAACAAATAGAAAAAGAACAAAAAACCTATAGCGGTAAAAAAGCCAGACCCACCCTTTACACCGTTGAATTAGAGGATGTGCAATTTCTCTCGGCCTCACTCAGTTATATTGATCAAGCCTACTCCAGGATCTATTCTTTTAATCCAAAGAACCCGATCCCTCAAGAAACGCCCCCCCAAAACCGTTATGGACTGTTGCTGGCTTATTTTGCCTTTGCATTGACCTTGACGGTTTTTCTCAGTGCCCTGTTTACCTACTTTCCAACCCCACCCTTTCTCCAATCCGTTCCGCAATGGCCGCTTTTAACCCAATACCCCATTTTAGGTATTGCTTTAGGCTGCCTTAGCTTTGGCCTTTTTCCTGCCCTTTGGATTGGGGGCAAACAAGTTTTTAAACTGGCTAAAGAAGGCTATCAAAGGCGGTATCGAAAAGAGCTATATCTAGATGATGTTCCGCTCACCACCGATGACTTAGGGGAAGAGGCTATTTTTGAGGGAGTTTACAGTCCACAACATCCGCCATTGGTCATCAGGGCCCCGGTTAACAACTATGATGGGTTGACAGCTGCTGTGTCACCTGCTCCACAGCCTGGGCAATCTCCTTTGCGACCTCGTTAACAAGCGACAACGCGCGGCCCTCAACCATAACCCGCACCAAAGGCTCAGTGCCTGAAGGGCGCAAGACAATGCGCCCCTGTCCCTTTAGCAAACTTTCTCCTTTTGCGTATGCCTTTTGCACCGCTTGGCTTTTTAATACCTTGGCCCCCTGGCTGGTTTTGACATTGCGCAAAATCTGAGTATGTTTTTCCATTCCCTTTTTAAAAACAGACAAAGGCGACTGACTTTGGATTAAATAGTGTAGCACTTGCAGTGCACAAATTAGCCCATCCCCGGTTGTGGTTTTATCCAAGCAAAGAATATGTCCGGATGCCTCCCCTCCCAGCTGCCATCCCCTTTGCAACAAGCCATCCATGACGTAGCGATCGCCAACTTGCGTGCGTACAAACGAAATGGCCAAGGCCTTTAGAGCCTGCTCCAAGCCAAGGTTACTCATCAATGTGCCAACCACCCCACCTTTTAAGCGCCCTTGCTGCTTTGCGCCGCGCGCTATTATAAAAAGTAGCTCATCACCATCAACCACCACACCTTTGTCATCGACAAAAATAACCCTATCGCCATCACCATCAAATGCAATACCCAAATCTGCACCCCGAGCCAAAACAGCTTTTTGCAGAGCCAAAGGCGCTGTTGCACCGCACTGATGATTGATATTCAAACCATCTGGCTTTGCATAAAGCGCCGTGATCTTAGCCCCCAGCTTTCGCAATACCTTGGGGGCAATATGCGACATGGCACCTTGGGCACAATCCAAAACAACATTTAAGCGAGACAAATTGCCCAAAAAACTCTGTTGACAAAAGCGCATATAATCAGCGCATTGATTAGGCAAAGGCAACAACGTTCCGATTTTTTCACAATCAACAGTGGTCATGGTGCAGGCTAAAAGCTTTTCAATCTCCCTTTCAAGGGCATCTGGTAGCTTTTGCCCTTTTTCATTAAAGATCTTAATGCCATTATCTACATAGGGATTGTGCGAAGCGCTGATCACAATCCCCGCTTTTTTACCCAAAGCGCGGGTCAAGTAGGCCACTGCCGGGGTTGGCATACAACCCAAATGACTGACTTGCCAGCCACCCGCCATAAAGCCGGCGCCTAAAGCCGCCGCTAACATTGCCCCTGAGCGGCGTGAGTCTTGACCAATGAGTACGCTTGCAGGCTTTGCGGCCAAAACCTGCCCTGCTGCCCACCCCAGCTTCAAAACAAAATCAGCCGTAATGGGTAAAACACCCACCCGTCCTCTTATGCCATCGGTTCCAAAGTAGGTTTGCGCACTCAAAAAGAACACTCCAATGGATAGCAAGCCTTGGCAACAGCCAGCGCCTGTTTCGTCTCGGCTACATCATGGGTACGCACCCAGCGTGCGCCTTGCAGCATTGCCAGTACCGCAGCGGCTAAGCTGCCTGGCAAGCGCTCAGTGGCTGTTTGCCCAAACATCGATTTTCTTGATAAGCCCACTAAAATCGGACAACCCAATGTTTTAAAAAAAGACAAGTTTTTCAGTAAAGTAAGGTTATGGGCAGCGGTTTTACCAAAACCAAAACCTGGATCAATCCAAATACGCTCTTTTTTTATCCCTGCATTTTCACATGCCAACAAGCGCGCAGCTAAAAAATCATATACTTCTTTTAACACATCTTGATAAAAGGGGTTTTTTTGCATTGTTTGTGGCGTGCCTTGCATATGCATAATACAAACCGGCACATCGCTATCGGCCAGCAAAGCCCGTGTGGCCTTGTTTTGCAGGGCACTAATATCATTGACCATATCCACCCCAGCTAAAAGCGCGGCTTTTATCACGCTAAAGTGGCGAGAATCAATCGAAAGGGGGACGGTTGTTTCTTTTTTTAAAGCGGCAATAACCGGCAAAACCCTATCGCATTCTTGCTTTTCGCTTATTGCCAGCGCACCCGGTCGCGTAGACTCACCACCAATATCGATGATATCGGCGCCTTTTTCCACCATGTGCAAAGCATGGGCCACAGCCTTATCAACATGCAAATAGCGCCCACCATCAAAAAAGGAGTCTGGGGTTACATTTAAAATCCCCATCACATGTGGCTGCATGGTGGCCACCTACGATAAAGGCGAGCTAGCCGGATCTTCATCCAGCACCGAGTGCGCAGGCGGCTCTTTATCATCAGAGGCAGACCAACCCCGTGGCGGGCGCGGTGTGCGCTCAGCCATTAGATCTTTAAGCTGCCCTGCATCAATGGTTTCATACTTTAAGAGCGCCTCGGCCATCTTATGTAAGATGCCTTGCTTTTCTACCAAAATCTGGCGTGCACAATTATAGCTCTCATCAATGATCTTTCGCACTTCCTCATCAATCATATCAGCGGTCAGATTAGAGATCTCTTTTCGGGTACTGGTTTGCCCCAAAAAGACTTCACTTTCATCTTCTCCATAAGCCAAAGGACCCAAGCGTAAAGACAAGCCCCATTTGGTAACCATGTTGCGGGCAATTTCTGTTGCGCGCTTAATATCGTTGGAAGCGCCGGTTGTGACATAATCAGCACCAAAGATCAGCTCTTCAGCAATACGCCCACCAAATAAGCTGGCAATTTGGCCCTCTAATCGCTTTTTGGAATAAGAATAGCGATCTCGCTCAGGCAAGAACAAGGTAACACCCAGCGCCTGCGCCCGAGGAATAATGCTCACCTTATAAACCGGATCGTGATCTGGCACAGTCAAGCCGACAATAGCATGGCCTGCCTCATGATAAGCGGTTAGTTTGCGCTCATCGGCACTCATGGCCATACTATGGCGCTCTACCCCCATGATGATTTTATCCCTTGCCCGCTCTAGCGCCTGCATATCCACCAAACGCTTATTAAAGCGCGCAGCAGATAAAGCGCCTTCATTGACCAAGTTGGCTAAATCAGCACCAGAAAACCCAGGGGTCCCTCGGGCAATGACTTTAGGCTCAACATCATCAGCCAAAGGAACCTTGCGTAAATGTACCTTTAAGATCTGTTCACGACCCAACACATCTGGCAGCCCCACTATCACTTGCCGGTCAAAGCGCCCAGGGCGCAATAACGCTTTATCAAGCACATCCGGCCTGTTGGTTGCCGCAATAACGATCACCCCTTCATGTCCCTCAAAGCCATCCATCTCAACCAAAAGCTGGTTTAAGGTTTGCTCACGCTCATCGTGTCCGCCGCCTAATCCAGCACCGCGATGACGGCCGACCGCATCAATCTCATCAATAAAGATAATACAAGGGGCGCGTTTTTTAGCCTGTTCAAACATATCGCGTACACGCGAGGCACCCACCCCAACAAACATTTCCACAAAATCTGATCCTGAGATGGTAAAAAAGGGCGCCTTGGCTTCTCCGGCAATCGCTTTGGCCAACAAGGTCTTACCGGTGCCGGGCTGACCTATCATCAGCACCCCTTTGGGAATTTGTCCGCCTAAGCGCTGAAACTTTTCTGGATCTTTTAGAAAATCAACCAGCTCATTGACTTCTTCTTTGGCCTCATCCACCCCAGCGACATCGGCAAATGTCACTTTGATTTGATCTTCTCCCAAAAGGCGTGCTCGGCTTTTACCAAAGGTCATCGCCCCACGGCCACCCCCTCCTTGCATCTGGCGCATGAAATACATCCAAATACCAATAAATAAAATGATGGGGAACCAGCTGATAAAAATACTCATGAGCAAGCTTTGCTGCTCAGGCTGCTTACCTAACACCACCACATCATGCTTAAGCAGCTCTCCCAAAAGGTAACCATCTGGCAGCGGCATATAAGTGGTGAAGTTTTCCTCGGTATGGGTGACCCCACGCACTTGGCGGTTATCAATCACAACCGATTTAACTTCTCCTTTTTTGATCTGTTCAATAAATTGCGAATAGGGGATCTTAGCCACCTGTGCATGCCGCGGGCCAAAATTACTGAAAACCGACATTAAAATAATGGCAATAATGAGCCATAAAACTAAATTCTTTACCATATCACTCAAGGTGGAACACCCCTCTTTTTATTTTTGCACCATGCTCCCTTAAGCTTATCTTAAGGAGGCGCTTGCGACCACTTTTATTCATTATAGTAGCCCCGTGCCAAGACATATAATTCTCTTGAAGCCCCTCTTGAGGCCGCAGGCTTTCTGATTAGCACTTGTTGAAAGCATGCCCGTAGCTGCTTAATATAGGCCTCAAAGCCACTGCCCTGAAAAAGCTTAACCAAAAACCCCCCACCTTGCTTAAGATAGGTAAGACATGTCAACACTTCTTCAGCCAAAGCCATGATCCGCACTTGATCGACTGCGATGATACCGCTTAGATTGGGTGACATATCTGAGATCAACCAATCTAGAGGTTGCTGCTTCATTTGTAAAGTAAGCTCAGCTATGACGCTTTGATCAAAAAAATCACCTTGTATAAACGTCACCCCAGCAATAGGGGCCATCATTAATTTATCCAGCGCAATCACCTGGCCACTTGGCGCCACCGCCTTGGCCACAACCTGGGACCACCCACCAGGGGAAGCACCCAAATCTAAAACACGCATGCCTTTTTGAAAAAGCCGATCTTTTTGCTGCAGATCGATTAGCTTAAAACTGGCCCGAGAGCGCCAACCTTGTTGCTGTGCTTTTTTAACAAAAGGATCGTTTAGATGGCGTTGCATCCAAGATTGACCTTTTGTTGTCTTAGCCATTTTACAAAATGATCCTTATTTGGCTACAATACCCTACTTTAAACAAAAAAGTGACCTGCATGCCCTTATCTATTGCCTTTTTAAAAAGCTTAAAAACCAAAGCCCAGCAACTGCAACCGGTTGTTCTGA
>Ga0215265_1110_pt1 | contig 10205 bp, 16 predicted proteins | sample JAMX8_100Endo3_C_FD_182615 | JGI IMG/M metagenome (GOLD analysis project Ga0215265, IMG submission 182615) | Enriched cells of freshwater protists from Biology Centre CAS, Ceske Budejovice, Czech Republic - JAMX8_100Endo3_C3 | ecosystem: Environmental > Aquatic > Freshwater > Unclassified ... | reverse complement strand
ATTTGACTGATGTCCTACCTCGGCTAAGCACCACCAGTCTGGATGTGCGCAAGGCAGCAGTTGAATCTCCCAAACCTGAGGGGACACTTGAGCAAGCTGCGGCTCGACTGCACCACCGTGTTTTTGGTCTACGACCAGTCAAATAGGCACTGCTCTGCGCTGCAGGGCGAAAACCCCAACCCCGGCTAGGGCCAGGCCTGACACCGTCATGCCTGGAGTGAAGAGAGCGCCCGGCCCAGGTGGCTCTGGCGTCAGCAGTCGCATGTTGTTGATGCCGCTCCCTCAGCGGTTGAATTTGGATGGCCCCTTTTGGGGTGCACCTCTAAAAATCCATCGGTAGGATGCTCGGTCAGTAATGGGTAGGCCTAGCCTCGGCTGTCAGTTTTTCGGCAGGGTAAAGGCGCATGAAGTCCATCGAATCAGCCGCTCCGGCTCGAAGCCAATCAGTGATTGATCCATTGGGAAGAATGACGACCGATCGTTTCTCATCCTGGGGTTTGTGGAACTGGTTCATGAGGGAGTGATCGTCGGCGTTGACCGTGAGCATGCTGAAGCTATGAAGGAGTTCGCCAGCCGGGGACCGCCACTCATCCCATAGCCCAGCGATGGCCATTACCCCTCCATCGCTACGTGTGATCCTGGTCGGCACGGCTTTCCCTGAGCGCCAGTCAGGTTCGTAGATCGCGATAGCGGGAATAATGCAATGCCGCCCCTTTTTCCAGGCGTCACGGAACGAAGGCTTGCTTGAGGCTGTTTCAGAGCGTGCGTTGTAGGTTCGCCTTCCGAGGGATGGCTCTTTGGCCCAAAACGGTAGCAACCCGAACTGTCCGAGCAAGGCCTCAAATGATGGTCGTTCTTCGTCGCCAGCCTCTTCATCTGGCAGTCGTACAAAGGGGCCGCGGTAGGTTGGCCACAAGTCCGGCTGAAACGGGAGCTGAGGCGTGACGCCGAAGCCGTCAAGAAGGCGCTGCTGCGAAGGCGCCTCGTAATGTGAGCACATGGTCTGCCTCCGTAGGGTGTGCCATAGGATAGACCACAGACGACATCGTATGTCGCACTGTACTGATAGGGCCATGCATGGATCGGCCGATTGAATACCGAGGTTGGGGGATGGCTCTCGGCCCGGCATGCAACACGTCTGCCACCTTTCATCAGATGGGTGTGACTGATTTACCTGTCCAATCGGTCAGTAGACGTTGAACCGAATCTTGTAAGGAGTACAGATGTCCGCCCCCTTGACCATCCTCGCCGCAGCCCTCGACAGGGTACAGACCGATCCTGCAGCCTCCGCGCTGCCGGCTAAGGCGCAAGCGGAGCGAGCAGCTCTGCTGGTACTCGGACGCACCACTGAAGCTGCTGATGAAGATGAGTTCGTGTATCGAAGCCCCTTGGTTTCGTACATAGGGGAGCTTCAACGGGCCAAAGAAGGCCTGCAGCGAGCGTTGGCGGCCCTGGAGTACGAAGGTGATATCCCACAGATTCGCAAAGATCTGCTGTTCGCAAATTTCGAACGGTCCGAGGCCGTCTATTACCAGGCTTCGGCCAACGTAGCAGAACTCGTCCGCCGAATGATGGAGCAACCGGAGGCTGTGGCTATGGTGGAAGTGTCTGAAGATGGCTGGGATCAAGGGACAATTTGAAACTCATCCATTCATGCAGCTGTGAATCATGGGCTAATCCTTACTACCAGGACTAGTCGTGTTGTTTGGGTTTCTGTGCATTTCCCCTCATTTTGCCGTGGTGGGTTTGAATGGGAAGGGGAGGCCTCGCGTTAATATGGAGGTCAACCCAACAGCGAAGGATGCTCCACGTGCAGTTTGAATCCATCACCTTGAAAGGACCCGCCAGGTCGACCCAGCCTCTGTGGCTGCGAATCATATTTGCCTTCGTGGCCGCATCGATCTTCATGTTAGGCAGCGGCGTAGTTTTCAACCTTGTCGGCCGAGAGAACTGGAATTCTCTCTGGACAGCCGGGACGCACGGCTTGGTGGCACTGGCCCTGATCATGCTGCTTGTGGTGCAAATGCGCTCTATCTCCGGCATTCGTTCACTGATTGGCCAGGATGTGGGGAGGAGCCTGAAATTGTTCCTTCCCTTGGTGCTGCTGGTCTACCTGGTCTGCGTAGGCCTTGATGTGGGTCTAGGCTTCCCCCGCGAGGATTTCATGGTCAACCTCTTTTCCGGGTTGAGCCTTCCTGAGCGGGTGTTGTGCGTGCTCATGCTGATCTGCTTGCCGCCAATCTCTGAGGAGCTCTTTTTCCGCCACTTCTTCGTTCAAGTCTTCCCCCTGAACAGCCAGATCTGGAAATGGGTCGCTGTTCTCGTGACCGCCAGCATGTTCATGCTCATCCATAGTCAGTACAACCACTGGCCAACACTGCTGCTGATGGCGCTGCTGGGTGTGCTACTCGCGCTGGCGCGAATTCAAACCGGTGGACTGCTGGTGCCCATCCTCATGCATAGCTCGGCTGTAGTCATTGGGCTGTCGCTGAACTGGGTAGTCGCTCAATGGGAATAGCGTGAATCGGGAGCCTTGACTTCAAAGTTCCAGTCCCCGTCAATACTTCTACCCCCGGTTGCCGGGGGTAGTCTTCGCAATCTTTAGCCGTTCATTGCCCGCTATCGATCCGCCACCTTTTACCCCGGCGTTGCACGGTTAAGGGTTCCGCAGCCACGAAGCTCTGCCAGCTTTGCCTCTACCTCGGTGGTCGACTTACCCTGGCTGGTTCGATATTTCAGCTTAAGCTCGAAGTGAGCAATCAGCCCGCTATGGGTGCACCGGTAATAGGTACCTGTGCTGTCTCGCGAAGCCTCCTCGAGCTGGCCAGCTTCTACCAACGATTCAACGATCTCGTCCAGGTCGCTAAAGCGTGCTGACTCATTCGGCGAGACGTGTAGACCTTTGGGTTCGCTTGCGAACCAAAGCACCTTTTCGACATTGTATTTTTTTGCTTTACCCGCCGGTTCACCCAGGGTGGCCTGGGTTTGGGCTTTGGGCTCCAAACGGGGTGCAACCTCGCCGGCACTAACCCCGCTGTCCCTGCTCTGCAGTCCTTGACGATTGCCCCAGGACTTCACTTCTTCAGCCACCCAGATCGGGACCTGAAGGTCATTTGCAAGAGTTGCCCATTCGGCCAAGGTTACCCTCTGAAGGAAAGCAGACGCCGGAAACGCTGGCTGAACGTCGGGGAAGAGAAACCGCTCGTGGCATGTGTCCAGAAACAGTTCCAGGCCCTCACCTTGACTCGGTATCTGGAAATGCCCTACTAGGCATCGTGCATGAGCCACCGCTACGGACATGAGCGAGCCCCACAAGTCCGGTATCTCTACCTTCGCTTCGATGCTCAATTGTGGCTGTGAGGCCAGCCACTGGGAAAGTGCCCTGTCCAGGTATTGGCTGATGTTGCGGATCAGCCTGGCGTCTTGGGAATGCAGCTTGCCCTGTGCTTGCCCAGTCATACCGAGACCCCACCCTGAGCCATGGTCCTGCCTTTTGCAGTGATTCGGGCAATACCGTTTCCGATCACCTCAAACATTCCCAGCTTGAAGCCTTCTGCGACCGCCTCAGCAAGCAATGAGGGCACCGGGTACTCGATCATCCCTGAGGAGACGTGCAAAGCACGAGATAGAGCGTCGGATAGATGCGTGGCCACCTGGTCGACAGTGTCCGACTCGAAGTCAAATTGGATCTGCGAAATCAGCACACGGCCTAGGATGTCGCCTGCCTGGTTCCTGCGTAGGAAGGTCTCTCCAGCAAGCTGCAGTACATCCCCCTCGCCGATATCCAGTTCCCAGACCGAGGATTCCAGTTGGCGGAAGCCATAGTAGGAGGGTGGTGTGGCGAATCGACCGCACTCCGAGATCGTTGGATCTTGAATGTCGTCCCCTTCGAAGGTGAACCGCACGCTATCCGCATTGAAGCTGCAGATGTTGTGGCCGCTGATGTTGACCGTCATCGGATAGTTCACTGTGCCGAGCGTGAGCTCAGCGGACGCATGCGCGCTCCAGCATCCCCGCTCGATGTCCCAAAGCTCATCAGTGAGAGGTAGAGCGTTTCCAATGTCGATCAGCCCATCGTTTGTTAGAGCAAGGTGAAGCTCCCCAGCTCGTAACAGAACGACGGCAAAGGATGAAAAGCTCAGCGCCCGGTCGGCGCTGCCGGCCAGAAGAGTGCGGTACGCCTGAGAGGTGGTTTGAAATGAAAGATCGTTTGTATTGAGCATGGGCCCGCCGTTTGTGGGTGGAGCTGTAATGACTGTCTTGCGTAAGCCGGGAGCCAATCAAGCGGATTTCGGGAACTGGAGGTGCAGCCGGCGGGCGTACGTGCCATCTACTGCCTTGTCGACGCTGGCGGTGTACTTGCCAATCGCCGCGGCGAGGGTCGAGTCATCAATCTCGGGCTTGACCATCAGCGAGTTGGTGCTCAGCGCGTTGCTGCCCTCGCTCTGGTAGTCGCTAACGAGCATCAGGCAGGTGGTCCATGGCTCCAAAGAGATGGTTGCAGTTTTGCCGCCGACAGCAGTCTGGTATTCCTTCTGGGCGATCATGCAAGACACCTCCCTATCGCGTGGCGACGCGACCGACCAGCCGGCGGCGCCCAGGTGTTCGGCGATGCGCGATTTGGTGGTGATATATTCCGGGGTGAAGGTGGTCATGCAAGAGTCCTGCGCAAAGGGTGAATGGTTTCGATGGGGTAATGATCATTCCGCGTTACCCGTGCCAGAAGCCCACCCTGAACGCTTTTTTGCCTTCCTCAGTTAGGCCCGCGTCCTGTTCGTTTAGGGATGTAGGTTCGACTGCAAGTGCAGTTCGATTCGTAGAAAGCGACAGCTTCCTCATCTGGGGTGTCAGGCTTACAGGGGCTGATGGTCTTTGCTTCGAGAATGCACAAGCATCCTTCCTCAAAGTACTGGCGATTGAGCCTCAAACGCTCTGCTTCTGTTGTGGCCATCTTGAATCTCATCCGGTGTTGGGGTTTCGAACATAGGCCTCAGCCTCTGATAGGTGCAAGTCAAAACCCCTGCCTGGAAATCTCAGGCTCCCAGTTGAGCTGACCTCAGACGAGGTTTGATGCCCACTCCGGTATCCCTTCGGTTACGACCAACCCGAAGTCAGATGGATCGTCAAACAGATCGCTGTTCGCGTTCTCGATGGAGTCAGCTAGGTCCAGCATCTCCGGTTGCAGAGCCTCGGTATAGCTGGAGGCGATGGATCGAATGCGCTGCACCTGGGCAAACACCAGTTTCTTGGCCTCGACATCGATCACGACCCGGGTCATGCGCTCATGCTCTTCACCCTCGAACATGTGGTTCCAGTGGCCGCTTAAGTACATTGGCATCTCTAATTCCTTGGTAATCAAATTCGGGTAGCTGGCGCACGCTCGCGCGCCATCAGGTCAGGCTTGTATGCGCTGCCAGGCATTGACAGGCTTGAGTTGGGGGATCAGATAGGTTTCTGAGCTTTCGATGCCTTCGTCCTGGACTTCTTCGTCAAGCCAGGCTGCCTCCGTCAGCCAGGCCGAAAAGCCTTCAGGGCTCTGGCCGCTGCGCTCCTGCAATGCCTTCAGCATGCCGCCTAGGATTGTTGCAGTGGCCCAGGTCCCATCCTCGCTTTCGTCCAGATCGTAGGTTTCAAGGAACTGGTTCTCGTCGGCCATGACCTTTGCCATGTGATCACGGTGGTTCCAGGCAATGATGCCTTCCCGCCACCCTTTTCGAAGCGTCAGGGCACTTTCGCGATTAGTGGTTAGGGTGTAGCAGCTCGGGGCGTTGTGATCTGCCCCGTCGGTAAAGCACCAGTAGACTGGCCCGAGGGTTGGGTGGCTGGCGCAGATGACTACGGAGGGAACAGAGCACTGGGCGACGATCGTGAGCGGCGAGACGGAGCATTGCATGGCAGACACCTCAAGATTTGATGTGTCCATGGTGTGGGTAAACCCTGTGTGCCAGAAGCACATCCGGCTGTTTTGGGTCCTATCTCTTAGGCCGCATACCGTTAGGCTGGGCGCTACGCAGCGGGTCAGCCTGGTGGCTATGATTGATTGACCTAAGGTCGCCCTGTTTACTGGAGCGAATCATGAGTGACGCTTACATCTATCCGTCCCAGCAGGTCACGCTTGGAGTGATGACGCTGCACTACATCCCCATGGTGGAGAGCTTGCGAGCAGAGTTGGTTCAGATCCGAAATGAGCGGTCCAACATCTGCATGAAGGCCTTGTCCGAGAACCGCAGCCCGACTGCCGAGGAGGTCACTCGGGTGCGCGAACTCAATAAAGAATTGGGCAACAAGGAGCCTGAGCTATTGGTGATCCTGGAAAGTCTTTACACAGCGCTCTGCGATGACATGGAGTCGGCTAAACAGCAGGGGTAGCCAACAGGGGATTACTCATCACTGATTGATCCAGCGTTCAACACTCCCTCCGGCCTCGGTTGGGCAGCGGTATCCAACTTGGTGATACTGAAAAATCGACTGCGGGTCGCGTTCTCCGATTTTTTCGCAGCTTTCAAGTTGCTTAGCCAATGCAGCCTGTTCGGACTTTATCTTCTCGACTCTTTGGGCGTTATCTCCGAAAACCCAGAGAATGCCGACGGCTAGAGGGAGAAGCCAGGTAGCCGTCAGGGCTTTACGGATCACAATCAGATCAAGCATTACGCCGATCATTAGTGCAATCACCCCGTAGTACCCAGCGTTTTTTACAAAGTGGTCCATAACTGAACTGCCATCCTTACCATGATTCGGGGCGCCAAATAGGCGTCTTATGCTGCTCAGGCTCGCGGTGCGGGCCGGTGATAGGCGACATCAGTCGCCGTCGTCTAACGGAGACGGATCGAAAATCTGTTACCGGTATGAGGGTACGGGGCATTAGGGATAACGCTTCAACCCCGGACCCAGGCCGATGGCCAGTCTTGCGTTCGCAGGCGGTCCGGCAGTCCACGCGCCTCGTCGTGGTAGCCGATGCGTGCCAGGCGCTGGGCGGGGTAGGTGAAGCGATAAGCCATGCTCCAGTGCCTGCCTTGCTGGCGCATCTTGCGGCCGGTCTGGTAGGCCACATCGGCTAGCGATTGGCCTTTCCAAGTCTCTACAAAGGCGCGCACTTTGGCGGCGTAGCGTTCAACACGGCTCATGAGCTGGCGTTCCAGGGAGAGGTGGGTGTCTCAAAAAGTGGCTGCTTCACCGGACTTGGCCCAGCAAGGGCTGGGCTTGGGCGGTGCCGCGGTTCATCACCATTTTACATCGTTGGAGACCTAGTTCCGTAGATGAGGTAGTGTCGAAACGACTAATTACCGCTGCGGAGTGAGCGCCAGCTCTACAGGCTCGCCATTGCACACCTTCAACCACTGCTCGTAATTGGTCGGCTCGTTGGCGTATAGGCAGACTTGGTTATCGGCAAGCCAGGTGGCCAGCTCCTCTAGAGTTTCGAATGCCGGGCTGATCGGCGTCCCTTCGGTAGAGAGTTCGTACATCATGAAATGGGTGCACTCCGACTCCGGCCAAAGCGGCATGTAGTCGTCGGGGTTAGGGCGGGGACCATCCCACTCTTCGAAGCTCAATGCGCGATCGTTATCGTCAGCTTCCTCGGGAAACTCCCCGAGCTCCCACTTTGTAGCATCCTCGTCCCATTGAGCAGCTCTGCTGATGAACCTATTAGCGCTGAACAGAGGATCAAACCGAGGCTTCCCATCGGGGAAGTTGCCATCTGACGGGTGTTGCCAGTTGGCCGGGACCTTTCTTACTTCGCGGGTCATGAAATGCTTTCCCTGATCGAGCTTGGTCGCGGGAATCGCAACCTTCACTACTGGCTCAGCCCCAGTGATGCTGGGGCTTGGTGTACGTCTTACGATTGACGGTGCATGCCAGCTGTGACTACTTTGCTTACTCTTCGGCAGGAGTGTCTTTGGGCTGGGACTCGTTAAGCACCTTGTCGGCGGTTTGACGGGCATCCATGCCTTTACCCCACGACTGTGTTACGTAGAAGTCCTGGCCTTCGACAATGCCGGCCGCATCGGAGTAGGTGATACCCAGATCATCTGCGATCAGTTGGGTGATCTCTTCTTCCCAGGAGCTGTAGGTCTGTTCGGTGGTCATGGCTCTAATCCCATTTGCGTTCTGATAGAGCCATGTTCGGGCGTTCCGCAGTGTGGCAGAATCCCCTCATTCCACTTTTCAGATCCCTATCGATTGAGCGGATCGCAATGTGCGAGCGAGTCACCTGCGAGGGTGTAGATACCAGTTCCATCAGTCAGCGCCTCAGTCTGGTGTTGTTGCATGTAAACCTGCAGCCGGCGCTGGTCGATCTCGGGTAGGGCGGAGCCTGGTACGTGGTGGCCTATGAAACGCATCCAGTCACCATGGTCCTGAGAGGGCACCCAATTCATTAGGATGGGACGGAGCTCAAGCTTTTTACCGGCAACGGTGGTGACGCTGACTGGGGCTATGTGACTACGCTCTACCATGATGGGCGGATAGAGATCCTGAATGGGGTCATCAATGCGGACGTGACCCTGCGTGATGACAACAGAGAACGTGTTGCCCTCCGTATCGATCATCTTGATCGGTTGGCCCATCTTGGCCAGAACTTCCACGCGTTGACGTCCAGCCATCAGCTGGAAGCCATGCGATTGGAGCAGTTGGTACGCGCTAATAGTCATGAGTGTGCCTGGCTGATTATGTGTTGTTCCATTCTGCATGATGGGTATGGTGCCAGAACCCCCGTCGAACAGTCGAAACCCTCCCAGAGGGACTTGCTTTTGGCCGCCGGCACTTCAAACTCAGCGCCCGAACATTAAGCCCGTCCCTTTGGAAGATCCCATTCAATGCGTGTGCTGAACCGTCTGCTCCCAGTTGCTGCTTTCGCTTTGCTGGCCGGATGTCAAAACGCCCAGCAAGTGCAATACCGCGCCGCTTGCCCTGACGCTGAAATCCCCCAGGCCTGCAAATATGACCTCTCCCGGGCCGGCTGTGAGCGGGTCAGTATCCAGGTCGACTCATGTGCTCGATTCGTTGATCGGGCGGTAACCGAGCAAGAGTACAAGCAGGCCAGGGCTCATGGATTCGTGACCCCCGATTATCAAAACCAGCGCCCTCCGATAATCCTCCTGGGAATTAAGGAGATACATGGTTCAGGTACAGCGTTCTACGTTGATTCCAGCAGCCTGGAATCCTACGAGCGCTCCCTTCGCGAGGCTAAGGAACTGTTGGCATGGCGAGTTGGACAGTACGAAGCCACGGTAAAGACCTACCAGGGGAGGGCGGCATCGGGATCGGCAGCCTCGACGGAGGCTATGGAGACAGCCGTTGTAGAAATCCTGAAGCTTAAGGGACCGCTCGAGCAGGCTGCCCGCGCTGGGGAGCCCATAGTCAGCTTCTACAAGGCGCAGCCGTCGTTTGATTACTCAATGGCGGCCGTGCGTCTCACCACCTCCCTGGACGCGCGCAATGAGGTATTGCAGAACGGTAGCCGCCTCGCTGTGCGAGGTCACAAGGAAAGGGAACCATATCCTGCTGTGGTTCGGGCTGTGGTGACAACGGCTGGCTACAAATCAATGGCCAACGACTTGGACAAGACCTGGGCACAAAGACTGGCCCAGGATAAGGCTGAGGGCGACAGGAAAGCAGCGACATTCGCGCGTCAGCGTGCGCAAAAGGTAGCCGCCGAGGCGAAACAGCGCCGGTATCACGACCTCTACCAAGCCCCTGCAGAACGGGGCGGCTCTCAGGGCTACAGCAATGGTGGATGCTCGTGCAATGGGGGCAATGCTTGTTACGGGCCGCGGGGAGGTCGGTACTGCACCACGTCTGGCGGGAATAAACGGTACTTCTGATCTATCTCGAGTCGGTCGTATTCAGATCCTTATGTAGAAATTTGGGCGCGGTGCTTTGGATAGCAGGTGTGATGAGCTGCCTATAAGCTATCGAGGCTAGCCAAGCATCCGTCAACCACTTCCCGAGAATTCCGATGAAGGACCCGAATAAGACATTTTTAGACGTTAACAAAACCTTTTTTGGCGTGCTCTTGTTGTTGAGCGCGGCCGTGACGGGTTTTGGCGGCTACCACGCGCTGATGCAAACCAATCAACTGGTAATAGATACCCTCCTTGTTGGCTCCGTGAATGCTGTCCAGCTTGGTACCCGCTGGGCGGACATAATTCTATGGTTTACCGTGTCAAATGCCGTAGGCACTGGCCTGCTTGTTATCGGTGCTTTCC
>Ga0215265_1109_pt1 | contig 10637 bp, 5 predicted proteins | sample JAMX8_100Endo3_C_FD_182615 | JGI IMG/M metagenome (GOLD analysis project Ga0215265, IMG submission 182615) | Enriched cells of freshwater protists from Biology Centre CAS, Ceske Budejovice, Czech Republic - JAMX8_100Endo3_C3 | ecosystem: Environmental > Aquatic > Freshwater > Unclassified ... | reverse complement strand
AAACCAATTGTAAAAAATCATTTTTTGAACACTTTTGTTTAGGTTTATTGACAGTTTCTATAACGTTATCGACACTCATGATAGCATAATCGTAAATGTTGTTCACTTGAGCAGAGGTTAAATACCCAAAATCATCTAGTGCACTGGCTATACGAACAGTTATAGCTGATGGTAATCGAAAGGCATCGATAATTTTAAGCGCATTAAATCGACTTAAAAGGGTTAATGCTCTGTTTTCAAGTAATGATTTTGGCCAAAATTTTGTTGTTGAAAAAGAGTTATAGTTGTCATATAACGTATTTATACTAGAGGTATAACTAACAATTTTTTTGTGTGCTGGTTCGGCATTAAAATTATAAGTAATTATATTATCTCCAAAAGTGGTTGATATAATGCTCCCAGTGTTAGATCCCTCTAATTGACCAAGATTGGTATTGTGAGTACAAATATTTGAATTATAAACCCAACCGGCAATTCCACCAATTTCATTATCGTCACTGTCTATTTGATACATAGGGGCTGCATTAACATTATCTGTTATAATATTTTTTCTATTCGCTGTCCCAATAATACCTCCGACGTAACCTGAGTATTTACAAGTGTTTATAGTGAATATTCCAAGATTGGTATTATGAGAAAAGATATTACCATAATCGCTAAAACCAACAATACCTCCGTTCTCACCAACATAGCCTAAAATTGATATAGAGCCATAATTAGTGTTGTGGATAAATCGATTGTTTTCTTGACTTTCACCTACGATTCCACCTAAAGTACTAGGGCAAGTCATCGATACTATAGTTGTTAAATTAATATTATTAATAAAGTGATTATTTTTTAACGCTTGTCCTGCTATGCTTCCGAGGCAATGAAATTTATTGTCCGATAAGATAATCGGCTGATGGTGCATGGATAAATAGCCAATGGTTGCTTGTGTTACCACACCAAACAACCCTATTTTTGTTTGATGATCAACATCAAGGGTTAAACCGGATATGGTTCGTTGGCAGGGTGTTCGACAATCATCACTGACACCTATCAAAGTCCCAGTAAATGGATTATCTGCAGAGCCAATGGGTTGGTGTAATCGATCATTGACATGAATATCTTTAGTGACTAAATAATGGCCTGATAAATGATGCCTGATATGATCTAAATCTTCATAAGATGTTATTTTTTTTGCAGTTGTTATATCAATCCAAAGTGTTTTATCGCCTACTCGAATGGCAATGTCCGTCTTATCGACAGGATTTTGGGCATCATAAGCTATGAATTTGAAAAAGTCATGTGTTGACCATTCTAATTTAGGTTTGTTGATGCCTTCTATATAATCATGGCTATTGGCTATAGCATATTCATAGATTTTGCTAATTTGAGTGTTGGTTAAATAACTGAAATCATCTAATGCTTCTGCGACTTGAACGATCATATCAAATGGTAATACCTGGAGGGCATGAATGATTTTAAGGCGATTGAATTGAGCTAATAGAGCCAATGCTCGGTTTCTAAAAACCCAAGCCAAGGTTGGTCCATGGGGCGTCATCAACCAATCTTTATCTACGCCAAAATACCACCCATCCTGTCTTGAATAGTTGCTCAAATTTTTAAACTCTTTATCAGATAATCCACGGCTATGAGTTTTTTGAATCAAGGGTTTGTCTGTAAGCGATGAGATTAATGATTGATTGAAGTAATTATTGTAAATAATGCCTCTATCTTCTGGACAAGGATAATACGTTGAGAATATGCCACCAATGTTAGTGTCTTGGGTCAAGTTGGTGATTATAGCACCAGCCCCTATATTATGATGAATAGTTAGGTCTTTATTTATATTAGTTACAATGCCTCCGATACTATTTGTATCATCTAGTTTAGCTTTAATAAGCCCATGATTTACATTATAAGTCATAGTGTTATGTCTATTCATACATAATAAAATACCGCCTATCCTTTTATCAAAATTTTCAGTCTGATCTTGAGTATATTGAATCATTATTCCGGTATTGATATTGTAAGACAGTTTATTATTTGCCCATAAGTTGTTTGCAATACCACTCCAAAAACAGCAATCTTTTTTCAGTTCGGTAGCCCTATGAACGAGAGCTCCAGAATTCGAGTTATAGTTGATGATATTATTATCCTCTGCTTCTTCGATGATGCCCGCTATTTCACTAAAATCAATGCCTGCTAACAAACCAGCATTAAAGTTGTACATTAGAGTATTGTCGGTTTTAGCTCTGATTACAATGCCACTGATTGAATTACCTTCAAGGCGGCCTAGATTGGTATTGTAAGAACAGGAATTGTGTGTATCAAGTAATCCTACAATCCCACTTACGGCAGCAAAATAATCGTCTAAATTAGCTAGTGGAATAGCATAAATAGAGCCAGCGTTGGTATTATAGCTAATAATATTGTCTGCATTGACTTGTCCTACAATGCCACTGACATTAATTCGGTCATAACTGACTTCACTATCTTTTGGACCTGGGTTAACAATTAATGTTCCAAAGTTGGTATTATAAGCCAGTACATTATCACTAGAACCATGGCCTATAATGCCGCCGGCATGGCTAGTAGAGCTGGAAGTAGTAATTCGCCCATAATTACTATTGCGGATGACTCTATTATTTTTATTTAAATAGCCTATCAAGCCTCCGATTGACTTAACTTTTGTATTGGCATGTATCGTGGTTAAATTAACATTATGAATCAAGTTATTATAATCGCACGCTTCTCCTACTAAACTGCCGATTGAACACTGTTTACTTTCATGGAGTTTAATGGGTTGATGTTGGATGGATAAATAACCAATGGAGGCTCGATTGATGACCCCAAATAATCCTAAACCCTCTGTTTGCGTTTTAAGATTAAGGGCTAAACCATAGATACGACGTTGTTGCAATGATTGGCCATCGTCACTTGCACCCATGATGATGCCAGTAAACGGTGCCTCTTTAGAGCCAATAGGGGTATGTAATGGATGATGAACTACAATATCTTTAGTAACCAAATAATGTCCAGATAAATTATGTCTAACAACGTCTAAATCTTCATAAGATGTTATGGTCTTAGCCGCTTGCATATCAAACTCAATGGTTCTATCCCCAGCTTGAATGATGATATCAATATCACGAATCGGTGGCTGGGTCATCTTAGCAGATAATCCTTGGTTAACAGTTGAGCCCAATTGAACCGATAACTCAACTCCTAGAAAATAATTAACCCCTCTTGGCCGGTCATAATACCCTTGAAGATGAAGCGAGAGATGGTGAGTTATATCGGCCTGTAATCGTATGCTAGGGCCTTGAACATTAGGGGTCTTTGGGTGAGTGAAATAATAATATCCACCATAGAGATACACTGGGATTTGTGGGCATTTAAATCCAACTTCAGCATCGATGCCTGCCAATGCATAGGCCACTGCTTGAGATGACCGAGTATCTAGGTAATATGGAGCGGTATCGTATGCACGCGATGGGTGATTCACCGGATGACTGGATTTAAAGGGAAGATAACCATTGAGTCGAGCTTCAATGGTTGTACTTAAATATTCAGCTCCCAACGTGCCTTGGTGGAAGGTATGGCCTTGGGCACTATGGCGTTGGTCGTAATAAGCATACAAGCCCCAAATATAATCAGCTTGTTGTGCTCTGTAACCGATTGCAAGATTGCCTTCTTGATGGTTTTGGTCATCCATCAACCCTATGAGATGAGTGAATAGTAATTGATTATTATGAGACCATAAGGGGATGAGTATGCTTTGTTGGCCAACATTTCGATGATTGCCATGTTTGAATTGAACCGTTAATTGAGGCTCATAAGAAGCTTGGGATAAAGCATGCCATAGGCTTAATAGTAGGGTGATGATAATACGACACATATATAAAGAATTATCTACTTAAAGAAATAATCTTAACGCTACATTGTTTTACTGTCAATCAAGGAGCATGATCTAAATAAAAGTAGATTAAAAATTGGGCTGTTTGTTCTAAACCTAGTATTGCATTGATGGTAAAGTACATATTTTTGTTTAGATGTTTCATTTAAATTGTGTTAGATGCAGAGTTGCAGGATGTGTTGCTTTTGATATTCGAAACTTTAAATGGTTTTTTTATTCTAGCTTGCTCGTTTAATTTTTTTTCTTTTAGGTTTGCTTAGATAAGGTTTTAAATACTGGCCAGTATAAGATATGGGATTTTCACAGACTTGCTCAGGGGTTCCTTCGGCAATGATTTGTCCACCTTGATCGCCACCTTCAGGACCCAGATCAATAATCCAATCGGCTGTTTTAATGACTTCTAGGTTATGTTCAATAATCACAATAGTATTGCCTCGATCGCATAAGCGATGTAGTACTGTTAACAATTGCTCAATATCTTGAAAATGTAAGCCAGTGGTTGGTTCGTCTAAAATATATAAAGTATTGCCAGTCGAACGCTTGGACAATTCTTTAGATAGTTTAATGCGTTGAGCTTCCCCTCCAGATAGAGTGGTTGCACTTTGTCCTAATCGAATGTAAGGTAAGCCAACGTCCATCATGGTTTGGCATTTTTGGGCGATAGGTGCAATAGCACTAAAAAATTCTAAGCCTTCCTCTACCGTCATATCTAGAACTTCTTGGATGTTTTTGTGCTTGTAGTAAATATCAAGCGTTTCTCGATTGTAGCGCTTGCCTTGACAGGCATCACAGGACACGTAAATATCAGGGAGAAAGTGCATTTCTACTTTGATTAACCCTTCACCGGCACATGCTTCACAACGCCCACCTTTTACATTGAAGCTGAAACGTCCAGGCTTATAGCCGCGAGCTCGTGCCTCATGAGTATTAGCAAATAATTCACGAATAGGGGTAAATAAACCGGTGTATGTCGCTGGATTGGAACGAGGGGTACGACCGATAGGACTTTGGGTTATATTGATAATGTTATTGATATGCTCCAGTCCGCTTAATACTGTTTTCCCAGATTGAGATGTTGTTTGCTTGTTAAGCTGAGCACTGGCTAATGTATATAAGGTGTCATTGATTAAACTTGATTTCCCCGAGCCAGAAACACCGGTAATGCAGGTTACCAAGCCACAGGGAATATTTACAGATACGTCTTGTAAATTGTGGCATTGTACATGGCTGAGTTGCAATTGGCATTGGGGATCTATCGCTCGACGCTTTTTAGGGATAGGAATGACACGTTCTTTTCTTAGATATTGTCCTGTGATAGACGCTTTGTTTTGGATAATTTTTTGAGGTGAGCCTTGAGCAACAACCGTGCCACCGTGAATGCCAGCACCTGGTCCGATATCAATAATATGATCAGCTGCTCGAATGGTTTCTTCATCATGTTCCACCACAATGACTGTATTGCCTAGATCTTTTAAGCGATATAAAGTTTGCAGCAGGCGGTCATTGTCACGCTGATGTAAGCCGATAGAAGGTTCATCTAGGATATACATGACGCCGACTAAGCCAGAGCCAATTTGGCTAGCCAAACGGATGCGTTGAGTTTCACCGCCAGATAGGGTATCGGCAGAGCGTGATAAGGTTAAATAATTTAGACCAACATTGACTAAAAATTGTAAGCGTTCAATAATTTCATGGTTGATTTTTTCAGCTATTTTAGCTCGGGCACCCGATAAGGATAGTGTTTGAAAAAATTCCAAAGCATGTTGAATTGACAAATTAGTAATGCTGGGAAGATTGTAATCGGCAATCGTGACATGGCGAGCATGGAGTTGTAGTCGATCGCCATTACAATCCGAACATGGTTGGGTCGATAAATATTGGCTTAAATCTTCACGCACTAAATCAGAATCTGTTTCTTGATAGCGGCGCTGCATATTAGGGAGAATCCCTTCAAAAGGATGAGATCGCTGGTAAACACTTCCATGATGATTCGCATATTGAAAGGTGATGACTTCATCGCCGCTACCATGCAATAAAATATTTCGATGTTGTTTACGAATCTTTTTAAAGGGCGTATGGCAAGTAAAGCCGTAGTGTTCAGCAATAGATTCAAGCATACTATAATAAAAATAACGTCTCGGATCCCAGCCTTGAATGGCTCCTTCAGCAATGGACAGATTGTCATCTTTGACAATTTTGTTAACATCAAAAAATTGATTGATACCCAGCCCCTTGCAGACTGGGCAGGCACCAATAGGATTATTAAAAGAAAACATTCTCGGCTCTAATTTAGGGACGCTGTGATCACATTTGGGGCAGGCGAATTTGGTTGAAAATAGCCAAGATTTTTTCTGATCTAATGTGTGAATTTTGCTCACACCATTGCTCAGTTGACAGGCATGTTCTAATGATTCGGCTAAACGGGCTCTGCTGGATGGTTGGCTGGTCAATCTATCGATAATGACTTCAATGGAATGGCGCTTTTGTTTTGCAAGTTTTGGTAAGGTATCGAGTTCTTGCAAGGTGCCATCGATTAATACTCGTAGATAACCTTGCTGCTGTAGTCTTTGTAAGGCAGCTATATGCTCCCCTTTTTGATCTTGAATGATAGGTGCGCTTACCATAATTTTAGTATTGTTTGCAATCGATAACACCTGATCAACCATTTGAGTAATGGTTTGAGCATTCAATGGTTGTTGATGAATTGGACAATGGGGTTGACCAATCCGAGCAAATAGTAAGCGTAAATAATCGTAGATTTCAGTGATGGTTCCTACGGTTGAGCGAGGATTGTGGCTTGTTGCTTTTTGCTCAATGGATATAGCAGGTGATAATCCAGCGATATGCTCAACATCGGGTTTTTCCATAACAGACAAAAATTGGCGAGCGTAAGCAGATAGGGATTCTACGTAACGGCGTTGCCCCTCAGCATAGAGTGTATCGAATGCAAGTGATGATTTGCCCGAACCAGAAATACCGGTGATAACAACAAGGCGGTCTCGAGGGATAGTCAGATCAACATTTTTTAAATTGTGAGTTTTGGCTCCACGAATCGCTATTGTTTTCATAATCCGGTAAAATAGGTTATTTGTTAATTTTTAAGTCATTTTAGAGAGGCATTGTAACATAAGAATGGAACGCCGTTTAGAATTTCGTTGGGTTGGTTTATTATCGATCATTTTGGCTTCACGAGTGCTTGGTTTGTTTGCCGTGTTTGCTGTATTTACCCCTTACGTACTACGGTTGGAGGACGCAACACCGTGGTTAACGGGTATTGCATTCGGGGTGTATGGCTTGGTGCAAGCAGTATGCCACATGCCATTGGGGATGCTCTCTGATCGTTGGGGTCGTAAGCCCGTGATGGGATTCGGGTTGCTGTGTTTTTTGGTGGGTAGTGTTTTGACCGTTATGAGCCATCATATTGCGACCATGATGGTTGCCAGAGTGCTTCAAGGGATGGGCGCTATTGGTGGGGTTGCCATGGCTTGGTTGGTCGATATCACACAATCGACCAGCCGTACTAAGGCGATGGCGGTGGTGGGTGCTGCGATGGGCGCTAGCTTTCTTTTGGCGATTTGTCTAGGATCGTGGTTAGCTGGTATGTTTGGGCTGCGGGCTGTATTTATGGTCGCAGTTGTTGCCAGTGCATTGGGATTGTTGTTACTTTTGTATTTGCCAGCAACCCAGCACTCGATGGCGGCTCAGCCTTTTTCTATTCGATCATGGTGGTCTTACCGCATTTACTATTTCGGCGTGATGGTTCAACATATGGTCTTGGCAGCTAATTTTATGGTGCTACCTATACAATTACAGACCCACTATCTCTTAGCAATTGAACAGCAGTGGCGCTATCTTTGTACGGTTTTTTTGATTTCTTTTTTACCATTGATGGTATGGAGTCGATGGTTAGATAGAAGTCAGCACCCTATTCGTTTAATACGCTATGCAATTTTATCGATGATGTTAGGGCAATGGTTACTTACATGGTCGGTTGAGTCGGTAAGCCTTTGGCTAGGATTTATGGGGTTATTTTTAAGTGGGTTTAATTGTTTAGAGGCTGGGTTGCCAGCGATGCTCAGTCGCTCAGTTACAATAGGGCATCGGGGGCAAGTGATGGGCGGGTATTCAACATGCCAATTTTTAGGGATATTTTTCGGTGGATTATTTGCTGGCTGGGTTATAGAGTATTGGGGGGCCATTGGGGTGTATTATATGAGTACGATAATTTTAGCGATTTGGTGTATTACCTGGCGAACAGCAGATATTTTGGAGTGTTCGCCGGGTGGCAAAAAACAACCACGTTGCGCGTCTGCCTAAAAGCGTGGTATGGTCGAGGTCCTTGATTAAAATGTGGAGGAAATAATTATGGCTCGAGGTATTAATAAAGTGATTTTGGTGGGTAATCTTGGACAAGATCCAGAGGTTCGTTATACACCAGGCGGTCATGCGGTAGCTAATATATCGGTTGCAACTTCAGAGGTTTGGAAAGATAAGCAATCTGGGGAGCAGCAAGAACGAACGGAATGGCATCGAGTAGTATTTTTTAACCGATTAGGAGAAATTGCTGGTGAATTTCTTCGCAAAGGGAATAAGGTCTACGTAGAGGGGAGCCTGCGGACTCGTAAATGGCAAGATAAAAATGGCCAAGATAAATATACAACTGAAATTATAGCCAATGAGATGCAAATGCTCGATACGCGTAATCAAGCCGCGATGGCAACAGAGTCTTCTGCCCCAGCTGAATCTGCTGGAACAGGGACTTATAATGCATCCAAACCCACAAGCAACGACATGGGCGGAGACGTTTTCGATGATGATATCCCATTTTGATATGAATAAAAATGACGAAATGTATGTATTATGACTATTAATCAACGTAATGTGCAGCCAACTCTGAATACGTTTTGGTTTTTCAAGCCAGGCTACGCTCAAGGTGTCTTTTGGATTGTATTGGTCAGTCTTATTAGCAATGCGAATGATATTTTGATGCGTTTTTTGGGGACCCATCTCGCAAGTATGCAAATTGCATTTTTTCGGTTCTTTTTTGCAACCCTTTGGTTATTGCCTGTGATGTTGTGGAATGGTCGGGCAAGCTTTAAAACTGCTTGTTTACCGTTGCATCTGTTGCGAGCACTGGTTGGATTTGGTGCGGTCACATGTTGGTGTTTGGGGGTTAAGTTGGTCCCGTTAGCATTGGTCTCAACCATTGCACTGACGGTTCCATTATTTGTCTTGCCAATGGCCGTCTTGTTTTTAAAAGAACGAGTGGTTTGGCAGCGAGTATTAGCTACTGTAGTTGGTTTTATTGGGGTATTGATAGTTTTAGTCCCGGTTGATCAGGAGATACAAGTGACCTGGTCGGGGATGAATTACGGTGCCTTAATTTTAATTACTGCTGCGGTATTATTTGCGGTCAGTGATATTTTTAATAAAAAGATGATTGCCTATGAACCGCCGTTGACCATGTTGTTTTATTTCGCCTTAGGCACTAGTGTGGCTGGGGTTATCCCTGCTGTTTGGGTATGGCAAACGCCAACTGGTATTGAGCTGCTGTGTTTGTTCGGTTTAGGTTTGGGTGGGAATTTGATTTTGTACTGTCTCCTCAAAGCCTTTGCTGCAGTTGATGTCTCTGCATTGGCACCGTATCGGTATTTGGAATTAATTTTTGCTGCTTTATTTGGCTACCTGTTATTTGGTGAATTGATTACATTGTTTACTTTATTAGGGGCGGTCATTATTATTCCAAGCACATTTGCTGTGGCCTATTTTGAGATCCATCAGAGCAAACGAGCGGCATCAGCCCCTCGGCGCCTGGAATCGTTATCAACTGCCAATCCGATAACTGAATCTCAGTAGTTGGTTAGTTGCGGATCCCAACACCTCGATTCAATAGCCAAACATTGAGCCAACCGAGTAATAAAACACTGCCAACTAACCATAGGCAGGTTGGACCAATGGGAATACTGATAATACCTAGCATCGAATAGCGTAATAAACTGACCATGTAGAAAATAGGATTGTATGCTGAAGTTTGTTGCCAAAAACTTGGTAATAAATCAATGGTATAAAAAATACCACCCAGATAGATAAGTGGGGCTAAGATAAAAGTGGGAATAATGGCAGTATCATCAAAGCTGTTTGCAAATATTCCATTGAGCAACCCTGCTAATGAAAAAAAGCTGGCAGTCAAGACGATTGTGAATAGTGTCAGGGGCAGGGAGGCAATAGACTGATCGGTAAAACAGCTAGCAATGAACATGGCTAAACAGCCTACGAGTAGTCCTCGTACAACGCCACCAGAGATATAGCCCAGTACAATGGTTAAATTACTAACTGGGGAAATCAGTAGTTCTTCAATGGAATTTTGAAAGCGAGCGCTATAAAATGAACCAACTACATTGGCATAAGCATTGGTGATCACGCTCATCATGATTAAACCAGGGGCGATGAAATCGATATAGGAGTAGCCAGCCATTGGGCCGATTCTAGAGCCTATCAATTGGCCAAAAATTATAAAATAAAGGCCGATGGTGACAATTGGTGGCAGGAGCGTCTGTAGCCAAATTCTGGCGATTCTTTTGACTTCATTACGCGTGATGGTCCACCAAGCAATGCTTTGAATATGTTTTATCATAACTGGTTAATCCCACAAATAGTTCTTCTAATCGGTTGGCTTTATTACGTAAGCTCCGAACCTGTATTTGATGATGGCTCAGGCGAGTAAAAATTTCATTCA
>Ga0215265_1105_pt1 | contig 11707 bp, 10 predicted proteins | sample JAMX8_100Endo3_C_FD_182615 | JGI IMG/M metagenome (GOLD analysis project Ga0215265, IMG submission 182615) | Enriched cells of freshwater protists from Biology Centre CAS, Ceske Budejovice, Czech Republic - JAMX8_100Endo3_C3 | ecosystem: Environmental > Aquatic > Freshwater > Unclassified ... | reverse complement strand
AATTAAAACAGTGGTTTATGTTTGTTTTGTTATTGGTTGTTTCGAGCTTAATGTAATAGTTGGGTGACAAAGTCCGTCAATGAATTTGTCATATTCGTGTATGAGGTTATATGTTCTTTTAAAACAGAAAAATTAAACTTTACGTTTGAGATGGTAAATATAGGAAAAGAAATAATTAAATAATCATGTTTCCGAGGATATAAAATGTAAGGTACTTTTAATTAAACGAATGCTTGAATAAATTATGGAGTGTGAAAAAGTGCTATTTAAGCTACGCTGTCCTATATTCCAGGTAGCGTCTTGTTTATACAATGCGTTTTCTAGGCTTAAAACTGGTTTACGTACTGTTAATCCCTTATCAGTTTCTTAATTACACATATTGGCAATATGCTCGCCAAGTTACGTGTATTGGTGTCAATGAAAAACAGTATCTACGATAGTTCCCTCTGGGTTGGAACTCCCACTATGAATTTCTTTCATGTTCAATGTGAAGCAATACCAATATTACTCAACTCGTGAAGCAAGTATAAAAAAAGGACTGCTCTGGTGTTAGGCACTGCGACCGTCATTTTTAGAACGAACTGTTCGTCGTAAGTGCTGTTGAACCTAACGATTGGGAAAACCAAAAACAAAAATGTCCCCATGCACAGAGTTAGGAAAAGTCTGCTTTATCTAAGGAAATAGGATACCAACTCACGATGAATAACGATTTCACATTTGCTATCAAAAGCATTCGCTTTGATGAGAATTACCAACCATCAGACAACACGCGAATCACTACCAACTTTGCTAATCTGGCTCGCGGAAACTACCGCCGAGAGAATCTGCGCAATGCACTCCGAATGATCGACAATCGTTTTAACGCGTTGGCATATTGGGATAACGCGCAAGGTGACCGCTACTCAGTAGAGCTTGAAATCATCTCTGTTGATATGGGTATCCAAGGCAGTGGAGAAGCCTTCCCAACGATTGAAGTGCTCAAAACTAACATTGTTGACCACAACACTAACGAGCGCATCGAAGGCATTGTGGGTAACAACTTCTCTTCATACGTGCGTGATTACGACTTTAGTGTTTTGCTGTTGGACCACAACAAAAACCAGCCACAGTTCAGCATCCCAGCGAACTTTGGTGATTTGCATGGCAAACTGTTCAAAGCTTTCGTTAATTCTGAGTCTTATAAACAGCATTTCAAAAAGCTGCCTGTGATTTGTCTGAGCGTATCGGACAACAAGGTATACCGACGCACCGAAAACCAACATCCGGTTTTGGGCTTTGAATATCAGCCGAACGGATCTTCGTTGACGGAGCAGTACTTCAAAAAGATGGGCTTACAGGTGCGCTACTTTATGCCACCAAACAGTGTCGCACCATTGGCATTCTACTTCTTCGGTGACTTGTTGAACGACTATTCAAACCTAGAGCTTATCAGTACGATTAGCACGATGGAGACATTCCAGAAGATTTACCGACCTGAGATTTACAATGCCAACGCGGTTGCCGGTAATTGCTACCAGCCAAACCTAAAAAACCTAGACCACTCGCTAACTCAAATCGTTTACGACCGAGAGGAGCGCAGCCAACTGGCAGTTGAACAAGGGAAATTTGCCGAGGAGCATTTCATCAAACCTTATCAATCTGTGCTTGAACAATGGTCTGCAAACTACGCGTAAAAGATAACGAGAATCTAGAAAGGAATGACGATGAAAACATTATTACCGACTTCAACGGCTGGCAGCTTACCGAAACCTTCTTGGCTAGCGGAACCAGAAAAACTTTGGTCACCGTGGAAACTGCAAGATGAAGAACTGATTGATGGCAAACGCGATGCGCTACGTGTCGCTTTGCAAGAGCAAGAATTGGCAGGCGTTGATATCGTCAGTGATGGCGAGCAAACTCGCCAACATTTTGTGACGACCTTTATTGAGCATTTGAGCGGCGTAGATTTTGAAAACCGTAAAACGGTGACCATTCGCAACCGTTATGAAGCAAGTGTTCCGACGGTGGTTGGCCCAGTAAGCCGCACAAAGCCCGTGTTTGTTGAAGATGCAAAGTTCTTGCGTCAGCAAACTAAGCAACCAATCAAGTGGGCGCTGCCAGGCCCTATGACGATGATCGACACGCTTTATGATGATCATTACGGTAGCCGTGAAAAGCTGGCTTGGGAATTTGCAAAGATCCTCAATCAAGAAGCGAAAGAGCTTGAAGCGGCGGGTGTCGACATTATCCAATTTGATGAGCCTGCGTTCAATGTTTTCTTCGATGATGTGAACGAGTGGGGCATTGCATGTTTAGAGCGTGCGATTGAAGGGCTGAAATGTGAAACGGCGGTGCATATCTGCTATGGCTACGGCATCAAAGCGAACACGGATTGGAAGCAAACGCTAGGCACTGAATGGCGACAATACGAAGAAGTATTTCCGAAATTGCAGCAGTCTAATATCGATATTATCTCGCTCGAATGTCATAACTCACGAGTGCCTATTGAGTTGCTTGAGTTGATTCGCGGTAAGAAAGTGATGGTTGGTGCGATTGACGTTGCAACCAACGAAATTGAAACGCCAGAAGAAGTGGCGAACACACTGCGAGAGGCGTTGAAGTACGTTGATGCCGACAAGCTTTACCCATGTACCAACTGCGGTATGGCACCTTTGTCTCGTGAAGTATCAACCGCTAAGCTTAATGCGCTAAGTGCGGGAGCGGAGATCATTCGTAAAGAGTTGGTGGGTTGATATTAAGACTTGGGCTCGACACCATAAACTAAAGTTAGGGTCATTCCAGCGAGTTTAAACGAGACTAGGAATCTGATTACAGCTCGCTAGGAAATGGCGATAACCTTAGAACTTCACAGCACTCGGTGGGTAGATCCTGAATCACGCTCGTTCCTCGCTGTTCAGGATGACGGTTGTTGAGATATACGTTACTCATGTACACAACTATTTGGTTTGTATCCAAAGTTGGGTCATTCCAGCGAGTCTAAACGAGACTAGGAATCTACTAACAACTCACTGGAAAATGGCGATAACCTTAGAACTTCACAGCACTCGGTGGGTAGCTCCTGAATCACCTCGTCCCTCGTTGTTCAGGATGACGGATGTTGGAAGATACATCGCTCGCCACAAAGTCGGTATTTGAGCAGCCCCGAGATAGGGTCATTCCAGCGAGCCTAAGCGAGACTAGGAATCTGCTAACAACTCGCTGGGAGATGGCGATAAGCTAGGAACTTCAAAGCTCTCGGTGGGTAGATCCTGAATCACGCTCGTTCCTCGATGTTTAGGATGACCGTTTTAAATAAAAATGCCGCTCGCAGTAAAGTGAGCGGCATACATTTCCCGTTTCCAGCCTCTGCCAAGGCTTAATTCAACTCCACGTTCTTCATCTCAGGATGCTCTAGCAACATCACACGAATCCAGTGATGCACCACCCACATCACCATCGCGGTGAGCAGAACCGCGACGAAAATCGAGCTAAAACGGTACAAGATCGAAAAGAACGCGTCTTTTTGTTCTGGCACCAATGAGGTCGTCAGCGGAACCGATAGGGCAGACATGGCAGAAAACGCGATAGCCGCTTTAATTTGCCCCTTGGTGAGCCACAAGCAGAATGGCCCCATGGCAATGGTAAAGGCGAGCCAAAAGAGTAGCCCATGCCCATACCAACTGCCCAATATCAGCTGAACAGCCATCCCTGCGATGCAGCCTAGTGCGGTGCCGATGATGCGAATTTTTGCCATGGCGAGCGAGCCCGCTAAAGTCATTGGGGTTAGGATGATCAAAATGGAAGCTTGTGCGGATAGCGAGTCATATAAGTCTGCTACTTGGAATACGATAAATGCCGCCATCGCCACTACCCAACCCATGGCAACTTGGCTGATGTAGTCAATATCGCTTTTCACTGGGGTCGACATCTCAATGTGCTCGGCGGAGGATTTTGGCTCAGGGAACAACCAATACGCGAATGCGCAAACAAAAATATTGCTGAACGCCATCACCCACATGTTGACGTTGAACTCTTCAATATCCATGAAGTTATAGCTGGCAAAGTTCAACACAATTGATCCCACCAACAACCCCATGTAACCAAACAAATAGGTTTTCTGGTTCATCATTGCAATGCACTTAAACAGCATCATGATTCCAACGGCTACGGTCATTAATGTTGGATGAAACTGCAAGTATTCCAGTAAAAATGTGGCTTGTATGGTTGTCCACACCGCAGAGAAAAACACGATCAATAAAGCCGCTAGGTTAAAGTGGTCCATTCTGCCCAAAATAAACAGCGGCATCATGATGGCAAAAAATCCGTAAGACCAACCGAAGATCATGCTTAGCGCGAGCCCTAAAGAGCAGCCGAACCAAATTCGTAAGGTTTTCATTGTCGCCGCCTAGTAAATGAAGTGGAACCAGCTTGCTAGGTGAATCTGTGCTTGCGCCATCAACTGCCAGAAAATGCTGTTGTCTGGGTACAAAACAATGGTAGCGCGAGAGCCGACAAACAGTGCTGGTGGTAACTCTTCGCTGCTGGTTAGGTTCACTCGTGTACGCTGCGCATCACGTACCCAGCGGTTGTTCACTTCCACTTTGGTTAGTGCGCCATTAGGCGTTTGTTGTGCGGCTGCTACACCGTAATCGCGGCTAGCTAAATCAAAGTCGTACACCGAACCTGGATTGGCATCAAATGTGACCAAGGCGTGGAAAGTCTTGTCTACGTTCGCGACGGATTTTTCACGAAAATCAGCGGCTACCCAGAGTGATCCTGTTGGTACAAATGTCAGCAATGGCATGTTGGTGTTTGCCATCGTGCCAACTTCTAGTTGCAGGTTGGTCACGACACCATCACTGGGAGCGAGTACCGCGGTATTTGCCAAATCAAGTTGCGCCTTTTCGATCCCGTTTTTGGCAATTCGAACGGCGGTGCTTTGACCTTTTTGATCGCCTAATTGCGCCTCAATGACTTTTAAGTTTTGTCGTTCCGCTTTAAGCGCTGCGCGTGATACCTGATTTTGGGCAAAGGCATTATCGAGTGTCGATTGAGAGATGACTTTCTGCTTCGATAACGTCAGTAAGCGGTTGTACTCGCGGTGTGCATTATCAAATGTCGCTTGTGCGCGGGCAATATTGGCAAGAGCGGCTTCGCGTTGAGAATACAGCGTTGCTTCTTGTTCATAAGCGGATTGCAGAGACAGCTCCGCCTGTTCAAGCGCTATCTTGTATTTACGATCATCAATCGTAAATAACACATCGCCTTTTTGAACGGACTGGTTATTCTCGATGAGAACGTCGGTCACTTTACCAGATACCTCGGGCGCGACTTGGACAACGTATCCTTGCACTCGTCCTTCGGTCGTTAAGGGGGCGTGGCGGTCAGCAATGATAATGTACAAAAATAGTACGATGAACAGGACAATCAAAGTTCGCATCCAGTGTTTGAATTTTTGGTCAGCCGTCATTACAAGTTCCGTTAAACATATTGGATAGCGGATTATAGAGAAGTCACTCACAATTCAGTAGAATGAGAATACGAACATAAATGACCTAAAAATAGGACAATGAACGTTAGTTTTGATGATATTTATCTATTCACTCAGACGGTGGTTCACGGCGGTATAAGTGCAGCGGCAGAGGCGAATCAACTACAACGCTCAAAAGTGAGTCGTCGCCTGCAAGAATTAGAGAAATCACTCGGGGTACAGCTTTTGATCCGCACAACACGCAGCATTGAGTTGACGGAGCACGGGAAACGCTTGTTTGAGTTGGTGGGGCAGCCTATTGACCATATTCAGCAAGGTTTAAATGCCATGCATGAATATCAACAAGAGCTGACGGGCAAGGTGCGTTTAGCCATTCCTTCCGCATTGATGAGCTCTGCCGCGTTTAACGCGATCATCACCGAGTACACAACGCGGTATCCGGAGATTTCGGTCGAGATTGAAAACCATCAAGAGAGTGTCGATCTCAAGCGTCAATCGTTTGATTTGCAGCTTCTTCCGAGCGTGGTCAAAGTCACCGATGACAGCTATGTGCAGTTCAGTCTTTTGCCTTATCGTAGTCACTTTGTTGCGTCAAAAGCCTATCTAGAATCGCATCCGCCAGTAAAAACGGTGGAAGATCTTAAGCAGCATCGCCTTTTAACTAATCGTTACAATGCCGATTTGCTCGATTCAGATCTGCATGTGGCGTTGCGCTCGGACGACCTCAACTTGCTGCGCTCGATGGCGATAGCAGGAAACGGCATCGCGTTTATTCCTCAAATTCATTCCAAGCCTGCACTGAGAGACGGTTTGTTGGTCGAGGTGCTGCCTCAATTCGCGCATCCGAAGCAGCATCTTACTCTGATTTATCCCTCGGCCTTATTTCTGCCCAATAAAGTCAAAGCCTTGATTGAACTAATTCGAGAGAAATTTAAATAGTCAGTTCAAACCACTCTTACCTAAGGGCAAAGGTGTGAGCGAAGGTCATCTTTCTAGGTTTTATTGTTCTAACATGAAAGGATTCTGATACATTAACTGTTGTTCAACTTGTTGAGTATGGTTTGTGGTCGCACAAGATAGGAGATGGAAATGTTATCGAAAGGAAACACGGGCCTGATTGTGGTGGATGTTCAGGGCAAACTCGCTACATTAATGCATGAAAGCGACGCACTGATTGAAAATATCACAAAACTGGTAAAGGGCGCCAAAGCACTAGATTTGCCTATTCTGTGGCTAGAACAGAATCCTGAAAGGTTGGGCCCAACCGCGGAGCCGATTCGTGAAGTGCTTGAAAGCACGCATTTACCTATTACCAAGTACACGTTTGATGGTTGCAAAGAGGCGACGTTTAAGGTCGCGGTGGAGAACGCGAAAGTTGATACCTGGTTGGTTTGCGGTATTGAATCCCACATTTGCGTCTATCAAACCGCGGTTTCTCTGCGCCAGTCCGGTTATCGCGTTGAATTAGTCACGGATTGTGTATCTTCCCGAACCGCTGCCAATAAAGCGCTCGCTCTTGCGAAGTTAACCGCTAACGGTGTGGTGCTCACTGGGCTAGAAATGTGTTTGTATGAAATGGTCGAAGATTGCCGAGCACCTGAATTCAAAGAAATTCTGGCGCTCATCAAATAGTGTAATCACTGGAATCAACAACAACTTTATCTGAACACGCTATTCAAATTCTCGTTGATATCTTGGCAACATCGACTCGTTGCCAAGTAACCCGCCTTGGTGAATGTAAATCACCGTTTTATCTGTGTTCTCTTCCAACCAAGGGGTGAGGCATTGCCACATATACGGGTCGTATAACAGGTCAAATTCGAGGTCGGTTTGCTCAAAGAGTGCTTTCCATGTGATGTAATCTTCTTCGTACAAGCGGCCAAAATGGTGTTTGTTGCGCACGGTTAAAATGGTTGGGTGGCTGTTTTCACCGAGCTGGTTGAACTGTTCAGTTAAGTAATCTGCATCGCTTACGCAAGGGCAAGTTAGCACTTCTATGCCGTGTGGGCTTAAATGTTTATGAAGATATAAAGCGGTCGTGCCGGTGCCTGATGGCAGGGCGACCGTAAACTGCTCTTTACCTCTCAATCGCGTCCAATCAAGAATTTCTCGTGCTAACTGTTTGATGCCAGCTTCAGCGAGGTGGGAACGTCCACCTTCTGGAATAAGCAATGTCGACTCATCTAATCTTCGTACTTGGTGGATGTATTCACTAGGGTGGAGTTCGCTACCGATGTCTTGCATGGCGGTGATTTTCATACCCAAATCGAGAGCGCCGCGATAGTTTCCGATGGGGGAGCTTTTTAGCCAAGATGGAATGTGATGAACATAAAACTCAAATGCCCAACCTTTAATCTGGGCGAGAGCCGCTAGCGAGTACATGGCATTAGATTGAGCGGAGCCAAAGCTTATTAACGTGGTGATGTCGGGATTTTGCTCTTCCATTAACGTCATAAACTTACGTGCTTTGTTCCCAGAAAAGTGGGAGTGGAGCATGTCGTCACGTTTAAGGAAAAATTTGCGCCCATTAAAGCTATGTTGGGTGATAGGACTTTCTGAGAGTTTCATGTCGATGCTGACGGAATAAACCGTGTCACCTTTGCCATTTAAAAAGGGCGCGTAGTGTAACGCCATTAAACCAAGATAAAAAGTCTGGGTTTCAGGACTTCCATTTCGGTTATTCCTGATGTTTTGACTCGCACTCACCGGTGCTGTAATACCATTGCAATGGTTTCACTTCTATCCTTTGGTTGCTTTGATTCCATGGTATTCCATCCCATGACTCGCCTTTCTGCCTCTAGCCACGTACACTACTCCGCTTATTTCCATTCAATCAGAAGGCTTGGTTTTGCAGACTCTAGAACAATTAAAAACAGGACAATTAGTAGGAATTAAACAACTGAAGTTGGCGGAAGGGCTAACTGAGTTCCCTATGGAAATTTTAGAGCTTGCAGACTCACTTGAAGTGTTAGATTTATCCGGCAACGCACTGTCAGATTTGCCACAAGAACTGGAACAGCTGACCAAACTAAAAATCATCTTTGCGTCCAATAATCAGTTCACCCATTTACCAGAGGTATTGGGCAAGCTGCCAAACCTTGAGATGGTTGGGTTTAAAACCAACAAGATCAAAGTGGTGAGTGAAGCCTCACTACCAAGTCAGTTACGTTGGCTGATCCTGACCGACAACGAGATTGAAACGCTACCAAACAGTCTGGGTGAAAGGCCGCGCTTAAGAAAGCTTGCACTGGCGGGGAATCGCATCAAACGACTGCCAAGTAGCATGGAAAACTTAGTTAATTTGGAATTGGTTCGTCTCTCTGCGAACCAGCTAGAGCACTTTCCGGATGTGCTGATGAAGCTACCTAAATTGGCATGGTTTGCTTTTGCAGGTAATCCATTCTGCAAACACCCATCTTCGCTAGACAGTGTGCCGAAAGTGACCACAAACAGTTACTCGCTTAACCATGTTCTCGGCCAAGGGGCAAGTGGCGTGATTTCTCATGCTAACTGGACTGACGCTCAATACAACTTCCCGAGTGAAGTTGCGGTAAAAGTGTTCAAGGGCGAGGTCACCAGTGACGGTTACCCTCATGATGAACTTGAAGCGTGTTTGCAAGCTGGGCATCACAACAACTTAGTAAAATCCATCGCGCAAGTGGATGACGGTAAAGAGCTTGCGTTGGTGATGGAGCTGATTCCAAACAATTACTACAACTTAGGTTTGCCACCAACGTTGGAAACCTGCACCCGAGATACGTTCCCACAAGGGTTTACGCTGACAGTCGAGCAAGTGAATTCTATTGTTGAGCAGATGGTGGACGTATTTAATCACCTACACGACAACAAGGTGTGTCATGGTGATTTGTATGCGCACAATACGTTGGTGAACGAGCAAGGGGAGATGATCTTCGGTGACTTTGGCGCGGCGAGCATTTACGGCTATTTATTGGACGAGCAGCAAGCTGCGATCAGAGCCATTGAATCCAGAGCGTTGAAGTACTTTATCGAAGATGTGTTTTCTGTGTGCGAAGCGTCGGAATCGGCATCGCAAGCATTCGAACGACTAGTTGCGCTTGCGGCATAAGATTTCATTCAATCGAATCAGAAAGAGGTATCGAACTGCCCGTTTTGATACTGAGCAAATGAGATACCTCTTGATTGAATCTAGTGCCGAGGAAGTTGCTCTGAGCAAGCCTCATGATGCTCTGACGAAAGGTCAATCACTGCCTCACATCCACCCTCAGGATGTGTATCAATAGTGAATTGCCAGCCATAGCGTCGGCATAAGTCGTCCACAATCATGAGTCCCAAACCATGGCCTTCGGCATCTGGCACGGAAGAGAAGCCTTCACCTTCATCTCTCACCGACAGTGTGGTATCGGTCATGGTGATATGAATCGTTCCCGCTGACGTGGCTGCAATGCCGTTGCGAATTAAGTTACTCAACGTAATGTTAAGCACTGCAGTGGTCGCTTTGGTTTGCGGATGGCCCAATATCTGTACATTAAATTCCAACGACTTTTCATCGGCTTGCGCTTGGCTAAGAGCAACGATGTTGTGAAGCTCTTGCTTTGAGATGGTTCGAACGGGGCTGTCGTCTGTGTTGCGTTCATATCGCACCAAACCCAACAAAGCATCAACCATGGTCGACATCTGCTGAGTAGCATCTTGAATACGGCCAATCTGACGTTCTTGAAATGACGTACTTGGGCTTCTGGCTAGCAAGCTGCTTGAACCTTTCATCACTGTGAGCGGAGTTCTCAGTTCATGACTGGCATATCGTGCAAAAGCTTGTTCACGTTTAATCACTTGATTGATTTGATGTCGATATTCATTAAGCTGATTTGCGAGCGTTTGGAATTCATTTGCAGAGCCTTCAGGAACAAAAAATTTTTGTGTGGTGTCACCTTGATGGCGGTCCAGTTGCGTTTTAAGGGCACTAACAGGTTCAATGAGACGCAGAGAAAGTCTCGATAATAGGCTGCCAAAAATCAAAAGTAACCCGATGACAACCGCAAGCACCATAACGAGAACAAACATGAACTCGTTAGATGTAATTTCTATCTCATCAATCAGAGAGATCAGAATAATAGGATGTTCCTCTCCATCTTGCGTGTAGGTGCTCATGTAAATCATGCGAGTGTCTGGTTCGTCAGCAACTTCAGCGAGAAAATATTTTTTATTTTGAATAAAGGGTTGATAGAGCTCAGGAACGAGATTGATGTCGTTGTATGCCGTTGTCAGTAAATCGAGTTTGATGATTCCGCTATCAGGATGGTTTCGAAAGTGCTCAATCGCCTCTTTTTTATCGATCATAATGCGTCGTTCACCGACGCGATCTTCCGACCATAATAGCGCTCCGCTAACCAATGCGAAGCATAGCAAGCCAATCACAACCGACACTAGAAGGAAGAAGAGTTCAAGGCGTCCGGTTAAGCTTTGTGTATTGTTAAATAAGCGGCGAATCATGCCCCGGGCTCCAATCGGAAGCCGACTTTTGGAATAGTTTTCAAAACGTGCTCTTTGAATGGTTTGTCGAGCTGCCCACGCAATTGATAAATATGGCTACGCAACACATCGTTATTTGGCTCATCTTCTTGCCATAATCGGAAAGCAATCTCCTCACGTGTGACCACTTCTGGCGCGTTTTTCACCAGCATTTCTAGAATCGTGTACGTGGTTGGATTCAACGCCAACAGCTTATCTTGACGGTAGGCTTGATGCGTTTTTTGATCGATAGACACTTCGCCATACTGGAGTTTGGTTGATGCAACCGTACCGCGGTAGCGTTTAATCAATGCAGTCATGCGTGCTTCAAGAATATCGAGATCAAACGGTTTGGTGAGGTAGTCGTCGGCGCCGTGTTGGAAGCCTTTGAGCATGTCGTCTCGGCTATCAAGTGCTGTCAGCATCAACACCGGAGTGTTATTACCTGCATCGCGTAGCTTGTTGCACAGTGTTAGGCCATCCATGCGCGGCAGCATGAGGTCGAGCAAAATGATGTCAAACGCATTATCCATCGCCAGTTTTAAGCCTAGCTCACCGTTGTCGGCATAATCCAGCTGCATGCCAGCACACTCAAAATAATCAAACAACATTCCCGCTATTTCACGATTATCTTCTACCAAAAGTACACGCTTCATTTATTCTTATCCAATCTCGATAAATTCGAATGTTGATCTTAACGAACATTATTCACTATAGGTGTGAAAAAGTTGTCGACGATGATTTTCT
>Ga0215265_1104_pt1 | contig 11961 bp, 11 predicted proteins | sample JAMX8_100Endo3_C_FD_182615 | JGI IMG/M metagenome (GOLD analysis project Ga0215265, IMG submission 182615) | Enriched cells of freshwater protists from Biology Centre CAS, Ceske Budejovice, Czech Republic - JAMX8_100Endo3_C3 | ecosystem: Environmental > Aquatic > Freshwater > Unclassified ... | reverse complement strand
AAACCAAAGCTAAGTTGGTAGTGATCCCGCTGCAATCTGATGGTTCACTTGATATAAATGATGTTGCAAAACGATTATCAACTCGAACTCGCCTATTGGCTATAAGCCATGTTTCTAATGTATTAGGTACGATTATACCCATTCAAGCGATCGTTGAGCTAGCTCATGCTCAAAAGGTCCCGGTTTTAGTTGATGGGGCGCAAGCAGTGTCACATGTGCCGGTGGATGTGCAGCAATTGGGGTGTGATTTCTATGTGTTTTCTGGCCACAAATTGTATGCGCCAACGGGTATTGGTGTATTGTATGGTAAATTGGCGCATCTGGAATCAATGAGGCCTTATCAAGGTGGTGGTGAGATGATCCAGCGGGTTAGCTTTACCAAAACAGAGTATCAATCAAGCCCTTATAAGTTTGAAGCCGGGACGCAACCTCTGGCTAATGTTATAGGATTGGGGGCAGCTATTGATTATATTCATAAGCTTGGTTTGCAGTCTATATCCGATCACGAAGCACGATTATTAGAGATAGCTACCGATAAAGCTCAATCCTTGGGTCTTAAATTATTAGGTACTGCAGCCCATAAAGTGGCGATTCTGACCTTTGTCATGGATGGGATCCATGCTCATGATGTAGGCACCGCATTAGATAGTATGGGGATCGCTGTACGAGCGGGCCATCATTGTGCAATGCCTGTTATGGATTACTACCAAGTCCCAGCTGCAGTACGAGCCTCCTTTGCATTTTATAATACTGAAGCTGAAGTGGAATATTTATTTGAATCATTAGAAGCATTACGTGCTATATTTAAACGATGAATAATTTAACAGACTTGTATCAAGATTTAATTTTAGATCATAATCGTCATCCAAGACATTTTTACTCAATGGCGCATGCCACGCATGTTGGGCATGGTAATAATACGTTGTGTGGCGATCAGTTAACCATTTATTTAGATATTAAAGATAATGTTATTTCAGAGATAAGTTTTTCTGGTCAGGGGTGCGCTATTTCAATAGCGTCAGCTTCTTTATTGACTGAGCGGATTCAACATTTAACAGTCGCTGATGCTAAAGATTGTTTTACCGCAGTGTATACTATGCTGGTTGAATCCTCTGATACCCCCCCCGCATCATTAGGTAAATTGCATGTGTTAGCCGGTGTACAGGCTTATCCGAGTCGAGTCAAATGTGCCACATTAGCTTGGCACACATTGTTAGCGGCGTTGGAGCGTAACATACAGACGGTACAAACCGAATCATGAAGATTGAATAATGTTTGCTTGGCGGCCGACTGCATCGTTTGAGCATTTACAAGCTCGAGCTGCATTATTAGCAACTATTCGCCAGTTTTTTGCTAAGCATCGTATATTAGAAGTAGAAACTCCATTATTAGCACAGACTACGATATTAGATCCTAATATAGAAAGTCTGCAAGTTGTAGATGGTCAGCAAACCTATTTTTTACAAACATCGCCAGAGTTTTTTATGAAACGGTTGCTGGCAGCAGGCAGCGGTTCGATTTTTCAAGTCAGTAAAGCATTTCGTCAAGGGGAACATAGTTATCGGCATAACCCAGAATTTACACTGTTAGAATGGTACCGAACAGATTGGGATTATAAACAATTGATGACAGAGGTTGCCGAGCTGATCCAGTTGGTGTTAGCGACTAAGCCTGCAAAACGTTTAAGTTATCGAGCACTATATCTAGATACATTGGGGATCGATCCATGGCATACAACCCCTGCTGAGTGTCGAGCCTGTATATCAGAGCCAGCAGATGTGGATACCGAACGCTGGACAGTTGATGTTTGGTTGGATTATTTGTTTGCTACTGCCATTGAACCTAAGTTGGGTTGGCAAACGCCGGTATTTATTTATGACTATCCAGAACGTTTAGCAGCGTTAGCTGAATGTACAACCATTGATGGTAATAGAGTTGCCAAACGGTTTGAGTTATATATCAATGGTGTAGAATTGGCAAATGGCTTTCAAGAATTAACGGATGCTGAGGAACAACGAAAAAGATTTTTCGCTGAACAAGCAAGCCGTGAAGCGCAAGCCCAGTCAATATTACCGATAGATGAAAAATTTTTGCAAGCATTAAATAATTTGCCCCGTTGCGCAGGTGTTGCATTAGGTGTGGATAGATTATTGATGTTAAAATCTTCTGCCCAGCAGATTGATGAAGTGTTGGCGTTTCCTATTAATAGTGTATAGTTTACATTGACCAAACTGGTCACTTTAGAGAGATTTTTAAGCAGCCGCTGTGATTGCGTGATGTAATTTTTTTAAAGCATTTTTTTCTAACTGACGAACTCGTTCAGCAGATACTTTAAATCGATCGGCCAGTTCATGTAAGGTTGATTTCTTATCCTCTAACCAACGTTCTTTGATGATAGTTTGACTACGTGCGTCCAGTGCTCCAACAGCTGTTAATAAGTTTTGATGTTGGCTAGCTCGACGATTGATTTCTAATAAATGACTTGGCTCATCTTGTGATGATGCTAGCTGTTGGATAGGAGGTAAATTTTGGTAAGATGCATCTTCGTTGGTTGGCTCATCATATGGTGCATCTACAGCATGTAGCCGCTCTTCCATACAGGTGACTTCTGTCTTATTGATGCCTAAATCTTTGGCTATGGTTTGAACTTCTTCAGGTTTAAACCAACCGAGTTGCTTTTTATAACGACGAAGATTAAAAAATAATTTTCGCTGGGCTTTAGTGGTCGCAATTTTTACAATACGCCAATTTTTTATAATAAATTCATGCATTTCAGCTTTGATCCAATGAACCGCAAATGATGCTAAGCGTACACCTAGGTGAGGGTTGAAGCGTTTTACAGCTTTCATTAATCCTACATTGCCTTCTTGAATTAAATCGCCTAATGCTAGGCCATATCCTGTATAGCCGCGAGCGATATGAATTACAAATCGTAGATGGGATAATGTCAGTTGTTTGGCTGCTTCTAAATCTTGTTGCTCGAAGTATCGTTTAGCAAGTTGTTGTTCTTGCTCAGCAGTTAACAAAGGGATCTTAGAAACATAGCTCATATAAGCTTCTAAGCTACCAATGGGTGTATTTAACTGTAGTGCTTTGGACACGTATTTCTCCTACAAATCAACAAAACTATTCTAGCATCTTTGGCTATAGAATGCTAGCATATCAAGCATTGGACAGGGCCTGTTTTGTTCTTTTAATGTACAGTTTTGGGGTCGTGCTGATCTGTTTGAATGATTGGTTGATTTAGATTTTAATGGCACATATAGAGTTTACCGAATATTTGCAATCTCATGGACGTGTTGGGGTCATTACCTTAAATCGTGCGAGCTCTTTGCACGCGTTGACTTACGCAATGACGGAGGCCTTATCTCAGCAGTTACTTGCTTGGGAGCGAGACCGCGATATTCATTGGGTATTAATTCGTTCAGTGCCCGGCCGATTTTTTTGTGCCGGTGGTGATATCAGAGAGATATATGAAGCACGTGCAGGGAATAAAAATTACCAATTCTTTAAGCTCGAATACCAGTTAAATTACTTGATAGCTCGTTACTCGAAGCCCTATGTTGTATGGATCGATGGCACCAATTTAGGTGGTGGTGTTGGACTAGCTGTCCATGGTGCTTTACGTTTAGCCAGTGCTAATACTAAATTTGCTATGCCAGAGACTGCGATAGGGTTTTACCCCGATGTGGGGACCACGTATTGGTTATCGCGGTTACCAGATGGATTGGGCATGTATATCGCATTAACTGGTGTAACTGTTTCTGCGAGGGATTTAAATTGTTTGGGTTGGATAGATTATGTGATTAAAGAGGTGCCGGCTAAGGGATCCGATGCTTGGCTTGATATTGTAGATATTATGGCCTACAACTGGGCTGCCATGGCCGATGTTAAACCGTTGTCGGTGACGTTTCAGACTCAGTATCCTTGGCTTAAGGACGTATTTACCCAGCACTCATTTGATGAGATGCTCACTGCATTGTCACAAGTATCCGGCGGACAGGAAATTTTGCAGAGATTATCAACTCGTTCGCCTCTGGCTTTGCGTGTTACATGGGCGGCGCTTGAAAAAGCCCGTACGTTGTCATTGGCCGATTGTTTACAAATGGAGTATCAGTTAACTTGTAAATTTCTAGCCGGGCATGATTTTTATGAAGGGATCCGAGCATTGTTAATTGATAAAGATAAGCGGCCAAACTGGTCGTTTGCAACATTATCGGAGATCACGCCAGCTATTGTCACTGAGTATTTCGATAATCCCTCCTCAGTTAATTTGTTCGACGATTTAATAGATAATCCATTATAGAGTATTAAATATGCACGATATTACAATGAATAAACAATCGATAGAGTTGGCTTTACAAACCATTAGAGCTCAGACATCGATAGTGCCCACTATTGGTTTAATCTTAGGATCTGGGCATGGGGCGGTGGTCGAGGCCATCACAGATAAGATCACCATGACCTACCAAGATATCCCAGGATTTCCCCAGCATCAAGTGTATGGTCATGGCGGTTGCTTGCATATGGGGTACATCGGTAAGCAAGCGGTGGTGTGTTTGCAAGGGCGAGGCCATCCTTATGAACATCAATTAAATGCAATACAAGTTTACATGCGTACTTTAAAGCGCTTAGGTGTTAACACCTTATTTTTGACCAATGCATCTGGTTCACTGCATCCATCTATTGCGCCAGGCGATTTGGTGTGGATCGATGATCATATCAACTTACAAGCAGTCAATCCTTTACTAGGCGAGAACGATGAACGCTATGGCCCTAGATTTGTTACGATGGATCAGCCCTACGATCGAGCATTACGTGCGTGTTTTTTAGCCCATGCTGCTGATTTGGATATGCCTTTGGCCACTGGGGTATATGTTGCAGTGCTCGGCCCGAACTATGAGACAGCTGCAGAAATTAACGCGTTTCGTATCCTAGGTGCTGATTTGGTTGGTATGTCGACCGTTCCGGAAGTTTTATTGGCTAAACATTGTGGCATGCGGGTTGCTGCGATTAGTACGGTGACTAATTATGCAACCGGTGTGGCCAAACAGGCCCACGATCATCGAGATGTGGTTGCCATCGCTGATCGGGCGGCAGTGCAATTACGAACATTATTATCTCGAGTGATTGAAGTAGAGCTGAGTTCATGAATGAGGCACGGTGGTCTCAAATATTAGATCATACTCGTTTGCAATCCAATGATTCCATAGCGTCTTTACAATCGTGGGCTGAAGTCTTGCAACAGGCCGCCTATGCCCCGTATGGGGTGTGTCTTTTGCCTCAATGGTTAGCGTGGGCTAAGACTCAGCTCCGTTCAGATGTACAGATAGTGACTGTGGCTAATTTCCCAAGCGGTCAGATGGCAATAAACGATGTGTTGGTTAGTGTTGAGCAGCATTTGCAAGTGGGATTTGATGAGCTGGATGTGGTCATTCCGTATCATGATGTGTTAGCTGGGTGCTATCAGACGACCAAACAGTTGATCCAATCGATTAAATCGATGGTTGGAGCTCGGCCAGTTAAAGCAATTATTGAGCTTGCGGCCCTCGCTGAACCGTCCGTAATCCAAAAGACCAGTATGTATGTGATAGAAGCCGGTGCTGATTTTATTAAAACATCAACAGGCACTATCCCCTATGTTATCACTCAAGCTGATATTGCGCTTTTGTTGTCTTGTATCAAGCAAGCCGATCGTTTGGTTGGTTTAAAGTTATCAGGGGGGATCCGTTCGATTGAGCAAGCCCAATGTTATCATCAATGGATAACAGCGATCATGGGGCCACAATTCATTCAGCCCCATACATTTCGTATCGGCTCTAGCCAATTATTTTCTGCAATGGCTGGATATAACCATGCAATTGTTTAAAAAATTATCTACAGATGAAGTTGGTGAAATATTTTAGAAGGGATGCTTGCAATCTGCGTCCTGACAATAGATACTGATAGAATGATATTATACATGGCAGATAAATGATCTGAGCGGTTTACAGCGCTTGGGTAATTAAGCTAAATACATTGAGTCTATCATGGATTTATGGTTATTATTTGTCTGTGCTATTGTCGTTAGTCTGTTATTGTCTTATGGTATTGGTGCAAATGATGTCGCCAATGCAATGGGGACTTCAGTTGGTGCCAACGCACTGACAATTAAACAAGCTATTGTCATCGCTGCAGTGTTTGAAGTTTTGGGTATACTGTTGGCCGGTGGTAGCGTCGTGCATACCATTCAAGAGAAACTTATCGATCCGTCCGTGGCGTTATACATGGCCGATACTCTGATGGTAGGGATGTTGGCTTGTTCTTTAGCAAATGGTATCTGGCTACTAGTGGCGTCTTTTTTTGGTTGGCCAGTTTCTAGCACCCATGCGATGATCGGCGCGATTGCTGGATTTGCGAGTCTACAATTAGGGGTAGAATCGATCGATTGGTCCTTATTGGGAATTATTTTATTGAGTTGGCTCGTGACACCATTGATTGCTATGGTATTGGCATTTCTAATTTTTTCTAGTATTCAACGATTTATTTTAAACTCGCCAGAACCCATTAAGTATGCTCGATATTATGTCCCTTATTATGTTTTTGCCGTGTCCCTTTTGATGATATGGTTTATTGGTAAATTTGGATTGCCGCATATTGGTTTGGTGATTCATGGTTGGGTTTGTTTAGTTGGTGCATTGTTTGGGGCATGGGGGATCATGGCATTGGTTCGGCATCGATTATTGGTGATGCAGTTGCGAGCAGATACCCAGGATTTAAATAGCCATCTTCAGCTTGAACAGATTTTTGCAGTCTTGATGGTGATGACTGCCAGTACGATGGCATTTGCTCACGGATCTAATGATGTTGCAAATGCAGTGGGGCCGTTAGCAGTTATTGTCAATTGGTTGCAGGGGGACTTGGAGACTCATGTGCCTATCTGGATTTTGCTGCTTGGTGCAGGCGGGATTATTGTTGGCTTAGGGACGTGTGGCTATAAAGTTATGGCGACTATTGGTCGAGGGATCACTGAGTTGACACCAAGTCGGGGGTTCGCTGCAGAGTTGGCTGCTGCCGGTACGGTGATGATGGCGTCTTTATTAGGACTGCCTGTTTCAACCACCCATACTTTGGTGGGGGCGGTACTCGGCATTGGATTTGCACGAGGATTTATGGCCTTGAATTTATCAGTCATTCGCGATATTGGATTTGCTTGGTTATTAACGATTCCAACCAGTGCTGGATTAAGTATTATCTTAACTAAATTGCTGTTAGTAATGATGATGGGTTAAATGTTGGCGCAAGCTCAGTTGTTGAGGGATGCGTTTGTAAATAGCAAGAGTGTTCAAGCCAAGGATGATCGGGATAGTAAGCGAAAAACAACGTGCCGTTTTTAATTGTATGAATGACTGAATCGATAATCTTAGGGTTTAAAGCGGGACAGCCCCAACTTCGGCCTGTTGCTCCATGTTGTTGAATAAATTCTTGGCTGACATATGGGGCACTATGCATCACAATGTGTCGTTTATTCGCTTGATCATTAATGCCTGGCTCCAATCCATGCAAATCTAGAGAGAGCCCATGGTGTCCACAGTAAGTTTGACCCGTTAAAAATACACCAATACTCGATTGTTTACTGCCTAGCTGATTGGAAAACTGTGTTGCATAAAGCTGCCCGGAGCCTTTGCCATGGGCAACTAGAGTTTCAAATAAAACTTTTTTTCTTTTTAAATCAATGACCCACAGGCGATTTTGATTGGATGGCCGTGAATAATCAACAATGGTAATAATTTGTTGACTGTTTTTCCCATTTTGTTGAAGGACCTGATTTGCAGCTAAGGCTAATTTCAGTACCTCTGGCTTTAGTCCTTGGCATTGTTGGAGTATATCTGTTAATGCCAAGGCTGAATTGGCCATACTCAGAAGCATGGCAAGTATTATAATTTTTAAATTAATTTTATTCATAAGCTCTTTGTTGTTTAATTTTTAATCATAATTATATGATGGTTAATTTATAAGTCAATCTGTTTAAATTTAAAATGATTGAATGGGTTGAGGTATGCCTGTGTATTGACTCTTAATCATTTGAGCCTTATCCCATTGAATATGAACCCAGGGCTCCACATCATCTGCCAAGATAGTTGGTAGTTCCATACTGGCTTGAGGTATTTGGTCTGGAAAGGGTTGATGAGACTCTAGATAAAGCGTGTCTTCTTGCCAGCCTGATTTAACCGGTTGGTTAATAATATGAACTGGGGTGTTGACAGAGATAGCACTAAATAGTTCTTCTATATCTTCGGGATACATTCGAATGCAACCAGAGCTGCTGCGTTTTCCTACACTATAAGGATCGTTTGTACCATGAATGAGATATCCAGGTAGAGCTAGACGTAACGCATAGCGTCCTAATGGATTGTCTGGACCGGCTGGTACAACATCAGGTAAAACAACGCCTTTTTTAAGCATGTGAGCTTTGATCGATTTTGGAACATGCCAAGCTGGATCAGCCTTTTTATCTATAATACGGGTTTTAGCGATAGGAGTACGCCAGTTTTCTCGGCCCACTGCAATGGGATAGGTCATAACGGTATCAGTGTTGGGTGGGTAATAATACAGACGCATTTCTGGTAGGTTAATAACGATGCCTGTTCGTGGTGCATCTGGGAGAATAAATGATTGCGGGATCGTTAAATGAGACCAAGCTTTGATTTTATTGGGATTGACATGTGGATTGGCATAGACCAGCTCTTGATAGCCTACCTGATAGCGGCGAGCAATTTCACGAAACCGATCACCAGGTTCTATTTGTATTTTAAATACTTTGCCCACGATTTCAGTGTTTTCATTGGCTATCGGTAGCGTTAAGGCTGTAGCAATTTGCCATGGACTTATAAATAGCAATAAAGGCCACCATAAGATTTTATAGCTTGCGTGTAAAAGTGTATTTAAATTGGCTTTATAGTACATAATATCCTCATCTAGTCAGGACCACTTGCTGTTCAATTTTCTTACAATAGAGTGGTGGTCATGGTTTACTATGATCTATCGGCAGTATTTAGAATTTCTTAAGGTAGGACTCGCAAAATTTTTTAGAACGAGTTAGTATATGGGGTAACTTTTGATGTGTAAAAGTATAGAATATGTCCAAATTGTATTTTTATTACTCTGCTATGAATGCAGGGAAAAGCACAGTTTTGTTACAGTCAAGTTATAATTATCAGGAACGTGGGATGCGGACCTTATTGTTCACCCCTGCCATTGATAATCGTTATCGGTGTGGATTGATTGTCTCAAGAATAGGTTTACAAGCTGAGGCTATACCCTTTAGTGAGTACGATGATTTATTGACACAGGTCAAACAGCAAGCCGAAGATGTTGGGGTTCAGTGTGTTTTAGTTGATGAAGCACAATTTCTTACCAAATCTCAAGTATCTCAGCTCACAGAAATCGTTGATAGTCTAAATATCCCAGTTTTAGCTTATGGATTACGTAGTGATTATCGTGGAGAGCCATTTATTGGCAGTCAATATTTGTTAACATGGGCCGATGAGTTGATCGAACTAAAAACTGTATGTCATTGTGGGCGGAAGGCTATGATGAACTTACGGGTCAATGAGTTTGGGGAAGTCATCAGAGAAGGCAGTCCAATTCATATCGGTGGTAATGAATCATTTATCTCAGTTTGTCGGCGACATTTCAAAGCCGGAGAATTAACTGAAGCAGATCATTTATCATTAGATCGAACAATGGATCAAGTGAGTTAAGGAGGGAAAGAAATATGCGCTCGATGGTCATAGGGCAGAGTCGTCGCTTTGGCGGTGTATGGTCTACGATGTCAGCAACTGTACAGGCTTGGCTGGTGTGTTTGGCTGCAGCTTTGTTTTTTTGTTACGATTTTATACAAATGAACATGTTTAATGCCCTGAGTGAAGATTTAATGGTCGCTTTTCAGCTCAGTCACGCTGAGCTTGGATATTTATCGTCATCCTTTTTATTGGCCGATGTATTGTTTTTATTTCCTGCTGGTATTTTATTAGATAGGGGCTCTATTCGTTCTATTTTATTGGTGAACTTGGCTCTGTCTATTATTGGAACCTTAGGGTTAGCATTAGCAGAGCAGTTATTATGGGCTTATCTATTTCATTTTATTGCCGGTATTGCGCATGCCTTTTGTTTTCTGTGTTGTGTATTATTGGCGGCTCGATGGTTTGAGCCTAGACGGCAAGCCTTTGTTATTGGTGTGATGGTCACTATTGCCATGTTAGGTGGATTATTGGCTCAAGCGCCACTGGCTGTGTTGGCAAATCATATTGGTTGGCGGCATGCATTGCTGGTTGATGTTGGGGTGGGCTTTGTCGTGTTTTATATAGCATGGTTGGTTGTTGCGGATTATCCAAGTGCTAAACCTCAATCGATGACTCGGCCCGTAGCCCCGTCTTTTTTTAAACAGCTACAATCGGTTGTAAGTAATGGACAAACTTGGTTGTATGGTCTTTATACTGGGTTATTGAATTTACCAATCATGCTTTTAGGAGCACTTTGGGGCATGAAGTATTTGATGCAAGTCCATCAAGTCAGTAAGGCTGCAGCGATGCATATTGCAGGTATGATTTATTTAGGGACAATCGTTGGTGCGCCATTGGCTGGTTGGCTATCTGATACGTGGGGAAAAAGACGAGCGCCCATGTTATGGGGGGCTGTTTTGTCTTTGTTGGTGTTTGTTTTGATTCTCTATACGAGCCAATTATCTGTTCCAATGTTGTTAATCCTGTTTTTCTTATTAGGGGTAGTCACGAGTAGTCAAGTGATCAGTTATCCAGCTATTGGTGAAAGTAGTTCTCAGACTGTAATCGGTACCGCTATGGGATTGGCCGCTGTGATCATCATGGGATTGGGTGGTATAGCCCAGCCTATTTCAGGCAAATTGTTAGATATGTGGGGGGTGACCGATGGTTCAGTCATCATGTATTCCAATGATGCATATAGATGGGCATTGTCTATTATAACCGCTGGATTTGTCATCGGTTGGCTGGCTGCTTATCGATTGAAAGAAACTAACTGCCAAGTATTGGGAGAGAAACAATGAATTATATAATGACTATGCCAGGGACAATCAATGCACGTCAAATTTCATGTAAAGCTTGGCTTGTTTGCTGTTCTAGTGCATTATTTTTTGCCTATGAACTGATTCAGATGCATATGTTTAGCGCGATTCATCAGGATTTAATCCAGCTATATCAGTTGTCTAACACTCAATTGGGGATATTGGCATCAGTTTATCTATGGGCCAATGTGTTGTTTTTAGTTCCAGCTGGATTAATTTTAGATAGAATGTCAACCAAGCGATTGATGTTAAGTGCCTTGCTATTGTGTGTTTTGGGCACGATGGCATTTGCATTGGTTACACATCTATGGCTTGCTTATTTAGCAAGATTTTTTACTGGGGTGGGTAGTGCTTTTTGTTTACTTGCCTGTGTTCGTATTGCAACTCGCTGGTTTCCAAGTAATCAGATTGGATTGGTTACTGGCGTGATGATCACTATTGCCATGTTGGGAGGGGTTTTTGCTCAAGTGCCATTGACAAAATTAACAGAATTATTTGGTTGGCGCCAAGCATTGGTTATCGATAGTGCGTTGGGTATTATTGTGATGTTGTTGATTACTCGATTTGTGCAAGATGCACCGCCCGGGCAGGCGTTGGAGGATTTGTATGAGCGTCAGCCATCATTGGGATTTTTTCAAAGTATTCGACATACCTATGGCCGGACTCAAAATTGGTTGGTGGCGTTGTATACCTCGATGATGAATATGCCGGTTATTGTCTTGGGTGCTGTTTGGGGCACTGTGTTTTTAATGCAAATGTATTCATTATCAAGAGTTGAGGCTTCAACTATTAATATGATGATTTTTATAGGGACGATTGTTGGCGGGCCATGTATGGGTTGGTGGTCTGATCGCTGGCAATTGCGCCGTCCACCGATG
>Ga0215265_1103_pt1 | contig 11974 bp, 9 predicted proteins | sample JAMX8_100Endo3_C_FD_182615 | JGI IMG/M metagenome (GOLD analysis project Ga0215265, IMG submission 182615) | Enriched cells of freshwater protists from Biology Centre CAS, Ceske Budejovice, Czech Republic - JAMX8_100Endo3_C3 | ecosystem: Environmental > Aquatic > Freshwater > Unclassified ... | reverse complement strand
TGGTGGCTTTGTAAAAAATCGATCAAAGCTTTTAAGGTACTTTGTACATCTTGATGGGGGTGTTTACCCATCAGACCAATGCGGGAAAATAAAAAGGGCGAGGCTTTTTGCATAAGTAGGCGCCTTGCTATGATCTAATGCATCAAGGTCCTAACAATACACGTTCAATTCTGTTAATACAATGCTAAATGACATCTAACTGACTTTTAGGTAAGATGGTTAAAGTCGCCTTTTTATAGCAATCTTTTTGTATTTTATATAAACTGCGCTTGATTCAGTAAGAAATGAGGAACAACTTTGCCCATGGGGTGTGTTGGCGGTGTTATCTGAGCGTGCACAGGTGCTTTTAAAGCACCTGGTTGAGCTTTACATTAGAGAGGGGCAGCCTGTCGGCTCCAAGGTGCTCGCGAAAGAAGCGCTGCCGCTTTTGAGCTCAGCGACCGTGCGCAATGTATTAAGTGATTTAGAGCAAAGGGGGTATATTACCTCACCGCATACCTCATCAGGTCGGATCCCAACAGCGCAAGGGATCCGGTTTTTTGTTGACAGCTTGCGTGCCATTTACTCCGTTGATAAGCGTGTTGCCCAAAAGGTGCAGGCGCAGCTTGATTTAGATCAGCCAGCTGAGCATCTCATTGCTAAAACATCTTTTGTACTCTCTGAGTTGACCCATTGGGTTGGGATTGTAACGCTGCCGCGCAATGCGCAACAGATTTTACGGCATGTGGAATTTTTATCGCTTTCTAACAATCGGGTATTGGTGGTACTGGTGTTGGATGAGTGCAAAGTGCAAAATCGCATCATTGCCACTACGCGCCGATACAGTGACAGTGAGCTGGCACAGGCGGGTAATTTTTTAAATCACCATTGTGCAGGCAAGGCTTTGCTGAGTGCGCGCGAGGCGCTACTCAAGGCACTTAATTGCGATAGGCAACAAATGGGCAGTATCATGAAGACGGTGGTTGATGTTGCTAGCAAAGCATTAATGCCTGAGCAACCCAAAGAAGATTATATTTTATCAGGTCAGCAAAATTTATTTCACCATCCCAGTGCGTCGCTTTCGCAATTACAAAAGCTATTTGAGGCATTTACCCAAAAGCAACAGATTTTATACTTGCTGGATGCTTGTTTACAAAGTGAGGGTGTACAGATATTTATCGGTGAGGAATCAGGACATGAGGCTTTTAAAGAGCACAGTATGATCACCTCTTGCTACACAGTCAAGGGTGAGGTCGTGGGTGTTTTAGGGGTGATTGGCCCCATGCGTATGCGTTATGATAAGGTTATTCCCGCTGTCCAGTTGACAGCAAAGGTTTTGGGGACGCTACTGAATGTAGCTAAGTAAATTAAGCCGGTAATAAAAGGTGTATTATGACAGATAAAGGTGCGATATCGGATAAAGCAGGGCAAGATGAAGCTTTGGCAAAAGAGGCCGCTCCCTCGCCTCATTTTGCAGATGAGTTTGGTGAACCTGAACTAAAAGCCCTAAAGGCACAGGTTGCTGAGCTAAAGCAAGCGTTACAAACAGCACAAGCGCAAGCTGATAGCCATTGGCAGCGTTTGCTACGTAAAGAGGCCGATCTACAAAATACGCAAAATAGGATGCGTAAAGAGGTGGAGAATGCTCGCCAATTTGCAATTGATCGCTTTGCTGAAGAGATTTTGCAGGTTTTAGATAGCCTTGAGCAGGGGTTAACCTTTGATGATGAAAAAGTGCAGGTAAAAGATTTAATAGAAGGGATGGCTTTAACCCGGACGGTCCTCACCGACACGCTGCAAAAGCGAGGCATCAAGTTGATTGAGCCTAAGGCAAAAGAGGCTTTTAATCCAAGTTACCATGAGGCCATCTCGATGCAACCTGTTAGTGAAATGGCGCCCAACTGTATTGTAGCGGTGATCCAAAAGGGGGCCATGTTACATGAGCGCTTATTAAGGCCAGCACGGGTGGTGGTCTCAGCAGAAGAAAAAAAATAAACAGGTACTTGAAAAAGAAAAATGTGGCCCCACATAAGGTGGGAACAGGTTTAATTTAATGTGGAGCAATAGGCAATGGCAAAAAATGTAGTGTTGGGGATTGACTTAGGGACCACCAATTCATGTGTGGCGATTATGGAAAATGGTAAACCACGGGTGATTGAAAATAGTGAGGGTGACAGAACGACCCCGTCTATTGTTGCCTATACAAAAGAAGGTGAGCGTTTGATTGGCCAGACAGCAAAAAGACAAGCGGTTACCAATCCTGAATATACCTTTAATGCGATTAAACGTTTGATTGGTCGTAAATACGATGACAAAAATCTACACGATTCTCATATTGCTTACAAAGTGGTGCGGGCTGAAAATGGCGATGCTTGGGTTCAATCACGTGATGAAAAGTTAGCCCCCCCGCAAATATCAGCGCAAGTGCTGGGTAAGATGAAAAAGACAGCTGAGGATTATTTGGGGCATGAGGTAACAGAGGCTGTGATCACTGTACCCGCCTACTTTAACGATCTACAGCGGCAAGCCACCAAGGATGCAGGCCGTATTGCAGGCTTAGAGGTTAAACGAATTATTAATGAGCCAACCGCCGCTGCACTGGCCTTTGGTATGGATAAAAAATCAGGGGACTCGATTGTTGCAGTGTATGACTTAGGGGGGGGGACTTTTGATGTTTCCATTATTGAAATTGCCAGCATTGATGGTGAGCAGCAATTTGAAGTGTTAGCCACCAATGGCGATACCCATCTAGGGGGAGAAGATTTTGATGATGCCATCATCCAATATTTGGTTGATGAGTTTAAAAAAGACACAGGGATGGATCTGCGAAAGGACCCACTGGCTTTACAACGACTAAAAGAGGCCGCTGAAAAGTCTAAGATAGAGCTGTCTTCTCGTGAGCAAGTGGATGTGAATTTGCCCTATATCACCGCAGATGCTTCAGGGCCTAAGCATATGAACATTCGTTTATCACGCGCTAAGCTTGAGTCTTTGGTTGAACCTTTGATTAAACGAACCCTAAAGCCATGTGAGATTGCGCTAAAAGATGCGGGTAAAGCCAAAGGGGAAATAGATGCGATTGTTTTGGTGGGTGGCCAAAGTCGTATGCCAAAAGTACAAAGTTCAGTTGAGCAGTTTTTTGGTAAAGCACCGCGAAAAGATGTTAACCCTGATGAGGCCGTTGCGGTGGGTGCTGCTATTCAGGGAGCGGTGTTATCCGGTGAAGTAAAAGATGTGCTGCTTTTAGATGTCACGCCGTTGTCTTTAGGGCTAGAGACCATGGGTGGGGTGATGACCAAGCTGATTGAAAAAAATACCACGGTGCCAACCAAAAAGAGCCAAGTTTTCTCAACTGCTGAGGATAACCAAACGGCGGTGACCATCCGTATTTTCCAAGGTGAGCGTGAGCAAGCAGCAGCCAATAAGTTTTTGGGACAATTTGATTTGACCAACTTGCCACCTGCCCAACGCGGGATGCCTCAAATTGAGGTGACCTTTGATATTGATGCCAATGGGATTTTAAATGTCTCGGCCAAAGACAAGGCGACGGGTAAAGAGCAGTCCATGGTTGTTAAACCTTCTAGCGGGTTGACTGATGAAGAAGTGGATAAAATGGTTGATGATGCAAAGCGCCATGAAAAGGAAGACCGTGAGTTTCATGAATTGGCTTCTGCAAAAAATCAGGCAGATGGCTTGATTCACTCCACTGAACAGTCACTCACTGCATTGGGTGAAAAGGCAGATGTTAAGGAAAGGGCCGCCATTGAATCAGCTATCAGTGAGTTAAAAGAGGCTATTAAGGGTAATGACAAACGCGTCATTGAGCTAAAAACCCAAGCCTTAATGGCGCTGTCTTCTAAGATGGCGCAACCCAGTGAGGGGGGAGAAGCCGGCCCAACCGAACAGGCAAATGATGAGGTTGTTGATGCTGAGTTTGAGGAAGTCAAAGAAGACAAAAATTGATCTAAGCTGATATAAAAGGCAAGTCCGCTTGCCTTAAACCTGTGAGCACATTATGGCAAAAGAAGATTATTATGCGGTTTTGGGATTAGCCCAAGGCGCTAGCGAAGCTGAGATCAAAAAAGCTTATCGGCGGATGGCAATGAAATACCACCCCGATCGCACCAAAGGAGATAAGCACGCCGAAGAGAAATTTAAAGTGGCGACTGAAGCCTATGAGGTTTTGTCTGATCCCAATAAGCGTCAACACTATGATAAATTTGGTCATGCTGGTCCCGATCCCTTCCAAGGGGGCGGCGGTGGCTTTGCAGATGCCTTTGGTGATATTTTCTCTGATATTTTTGGGGGTGGGGGACGTGGTCAAAGCCAACCTCGGGGCGCCGATCTGCGCTATAGCCTTGATTTATCCTTAGAGGAAGCGGTGCGTGGGCACAATGTTACTATCCAGGTGCCAAGCTGGGTTGCTTGTCGAGATTGTAGCGGCTCTGGGGCTAGAAAAGGCAGTAAGCCCAAAAAGTGTGGGCACTGTAATGGCACGGGGCAAATACGCATTCAGCAAGGCTTTTTCTCTTTGCAACAAACCTGTCCGCACTGTCAAGGGACGGGGCAAGTGATTACTGATCCTTGCTCTACCTGCCGAGGTCAGGGTCGGGTGCAAGAGGAGAAAAAGCTGCAAGTGAAGATCCCAGCGGGTGTAGATAACGGCGATCGTATTCGCTTAGGGGGCGAGGGAGAGGCCATTCCTGGCGGGATAGCAGGCGATCTGTATGTTGAAGTGCAGATCCGGCCACACCCCATCTTTCAGCGAGAGGGCGCACAGCTTTTTTGTGAGGTTCCCATTAGCTTTGTGACGGCCGCTTTAGGGGGGGATTTGGAGATCCCAACTTTAGAGGGGAAAGTAAAGCTGCATATTCCACCAGAAACGCAAACCGGTAAGGTCTTTAAAATTGCTAAAAAAGGGGTGCGCACTGTACGTGGGCGCATGCAAGGCGATTTATTGTGCCGCGTCAATGTGGAAACCCCTTGTGATTTAAGTCGTGAACAAAGGGCGATTTTAAAGACCTTTCAAACGGCAACCCATGACAAGCACCATCCTCGCATTCAACAATGGTTGCATCGCGCCAAGATTTTTTTTGATAGGATGAAGTTCTAAGTGCTCAAAGTGGCCGTTGCTGGGTGTCAGGGTCGCATGGGGCAAGCTCTGATCTATGCGCTCAAAGAGGCTCAAATTACTTTGGCAGCTGGCTCTGTACGAAAAGCTTCAGCAAAAGGCCAAGATATTGGTAAGCTTTTAAATTTGCCAGCGCTCTTTGTCAACGCGGTAACCGATTTATCTGAAGTTATCGATGATTTTGATGTTTTAATTGACTTTACCACCCCATCTGCAACCCTTTTGCATTTAGCGCTTTGCAGACAGCATCAAAAGAAAATGGTGATTGGCACCACAGGATTGAATCAGCAGCAGCAAGCGCTTGTTCAGTCAGCAAGCCAAGACATTGCCTTGGTTTTTTCACCCAATATGAGTATTGGGGTCAATGTTTGCTTGGGGCTTTTGCAAAAAACCGCCAAAGTCCTTGGGGAGAGTGATATTGAAATCATTGAGGCGCACCATCGACAAAAGCAAGATGCGCCCTCAGGTACAGCACTGAAAATGGCCGAGTGTATTAAAAGCGCGGCAACGACTGCCAAAGTTGGCTTTTCTTCCTTGCGTGTGGGCGATACCCCAGGTGAACATACGGTTTTATTTGCTTGCCAAGGGGAGCGGGTTGAGATCAGCCACCGTGCTTTTGATCGTCAGATCTTTGCAAAAGGTGCGATTTTGGCTGCAAAATGGCTGACAGATAAGGCCCCTGGCTTTTATACCATGCAAGAGGTTATCGGGCTTTAGCTTTGCTGCGGGTACGAGTGGCAATCGGCTCAAAATCAAGCGGTGTTTGACAAAAAGTAGTGGGACGCCTTAAGGGGGGGGTCACTTTCTGTGAAAAAGGGTGTTCTGTAGTGTGGCTTTTTTGCTGTGTTATAGGCCCCCTTAGCCAGCGTGTCTTAAGAGCCGTCAATAGGGTTTGCGCATTGTCTTGGGCCTGATAAAAAAAGGAGAGGCTTTTATTGCGCACGGCTTCCCAAATTGTGTAGCCAAGCCAGCCTCCGCCAATAGCCAATCCTAAAGGAATAGCCAGCAAGGCAACGATAGTGGTGGCTGTTATCCCGATGGTAATAACAGAAGTCGCCAGGATATCTGAGTTGGCGGCCAAAGATAAAATGCTCAGCTCCTCAATGACACCAGAATAAAATGCACTGCCAAGCAGATCCGATAAAAGTGCCATAAAGGCAAAAGGGGTCGTGGCCCCTATTAACAGGCTTAAGGTTCTGCCTGGATTAGATCTGATCAGCTGGCCAAGCTTGTTTAACAGTCTCTCATTCGTATAGGTATTCAGTACGTGCTTTATTTGGTTAAAGTAAAGGCTGGTTTTGATCAATAAATCTGACTGGGTTTTATCCAGAAAAAGCCCAACCCCCAATCCCAAAAGTGCACTGTAAGGGGACAGAAATAAAATGCCAAGGCCAGTGAAAAAGGCTAAGCATTTATGTTGGCGGATATAGTCTTCTAAGATCTGCTTTAGATCGTATCTGGGTTGACCGACAAACCGACTTAAATGCGCGCTTAAATTAATAACAGCACCAGAAAATAAGACGCCACCCAAAAAACCAGGGTGAAAGCCAATGCGGTCAAAAATAGTGTGCTGAAAGGTAAATAAACAGGTTCCAACTGCCCATAACAAAACCGATGCGGTTAAATTTAAGGAAGGGAGTATAGGCTTTTTCATATCCATGGTAAGGAGCTGATAACTTAAACAGGCTAGCTAGAAAAACAGTTAAAGTCAATTTTTTTAAAAAGATGAAAAAAAATCGGTTAAGTGGGAATTTTTTGTCTTTTAGATAGTCTAAATATTAATTGATAGATCATTAAAAGGGGGTGAAAAATGGCCAGTCATAAAAAAAGATTAGGTGAAACAATATACAATCGTCAGCAAGTGGGGCGCTATGTTTTAGATAAGAAAAGAGCAAAGGCTCGTCAAAAATTGGGTGTAGATGCCAAAATAGATGAGGATTTAATGCAAATCAAAGACTTACTTTGGTCTGTTCAAAGCCAAGAGCAAGGAGCGTATGAGCAAATTAACGCGGTCAAACAAAAGCTTGCAGCACTCTCAAAGCTGACCAATCAAAGTGAGAAGTTAAGAGGTTATAAACAGCTGTTTAGTGATAGCATCAAATTTCGTATTGAAAAAAGCAAAAAATATAAGACGTTACAAAACTCGCCCTATGCCCAGGAGTTACTTGGGGGACTTTGGGAGATTGGGGTTAAGTTCACCGATAGCATCAGAAATCTTTTCTATGGCAAAAAAAGCCGCACAGCGGGAGTGATGATAGCGGGTATTGCCGGTGGTGCAGTATTGGGTGCTTTGCTGGGTACCTTGGTCTTACCCGGTGTGGGTAGCTTAATTGGGGGAGTACTGGGCACGATTGTTGCCACTGCCTCTGCTGAAGTGGGTGGAACTTTGGGTTTTGCGATCATTGGCATGATTAGCGGAAAGTGGATTGGCAAGCGCTTTAAGCCCAAAGATGAGAAGCGCTATGAGCTGACGGTTTCTGTTGAGCGCAAGATTGCGAAAAGATGTGGGGTTGATTCAAAAACAGCGTTGGCCATCAATAGTTATTTGTATAATCGTGCAAAGTCAGTGGGTAAAGGGCAGTATAAGGATTTTTTTAAGAAGTTACGTAAAAAAGGCGTTAAACAGGCTGAGCCAGAGGCGATGAGGCTAATTGCCCTATTTTTTGCCAATGAGCTAAAAACTCTAACCGGTTTTGAAAAGGAAGCTAAAGAAGATAAGGCAAGATCACAAGAAATAGCCGTTGTAAAAGCAATCTTGACTGGTTTATCAAAATCTCAATTAAAGAGCGATAAAAAGCAAGACAAAGGTAAAAGTGAGCGAATGGCCAATGAGGTTGCCTTGATTAAAAAGGTGGCTGAAAAGGCATTGGATACTTATGAGCAGCAAATCAATGCGCGTTCAAAAGAGGCAAGTGTTAAACCTCCCAAAAAGACCCATAAAAAGCCTGCTAGACTAACTTGGGCCAGTAAACAGCCTCGCAAAAAGTTTTTGGGGGTTCATCGCCAATCGAATAAACCATTACCTGCTAATGAGGTTAAATCTGCTTTATCAAAGCCCTTTGCAAATGAACTGGCAAACACCGATCTGAGTATGGAGATAGGCGAGGCGGGTCAAAAGGATGATTTAACCTATCATTGCCGTGTGCTTGCTGATGGCCAGCATCGAGGGGTGATTACCTTTGAGCAAAAGGCCAAAAAGAAAGATGTGGCATCCTCTGGGTTTTATTTAAATAAAGAAAGCCTCAGCCAAAAGGATGAGGTTTTACTTAAGGTCTTGGCGCTGCAAGCAAAGGCATACTACGAGTCAATAGAGCAGCGTGAGGTGCGGATTGTGGCTGCAGGTGATATGCACTTTGCGGCAAAGTTAGTCGCAGCTTCAAAGATGGTTGGGTTAGACAGTAAGCTTGATGGCCGAGAGTTTAATGAAGAAAAAAGAGCTAAAATAGAAAAGATGGCAGGTAACATAATCAGTACCCAGGCTCCTAAAGAGCAGGGTCCGCGGGTTGGCTTTGGGTTTACCGAACGCTAGCTTATACTAGCAAAGGGTGTATTTTCTATCTTTGGGGGTTTTGTCTTCTTTTTTGAAAAATCCTTCAACGTAGTTAAACAAGGAGCTTAGCACAGAAGGGTTAGGGGTGGTTTCACAAAGGTTGCAACCTGGTGCGTTGTTTGCACTTTGCTTGTTCCAATAAGGTAAAAAGTGCTTACCCAGCCAGCTCGATGAAGGTTTAGCGCCCAAGGTGATACTCAGGCCATCATCGGCTTGCAGGTTATTTAGCGTCGCATCAATATGCTCGATATTAAGATCACCTTGGTATTTAGTTAGCGCATCGTAAATAATTTCTTGTGAGAAAAGTTGATTAAATATCTTATTTAAGCACAGATACAGGTAGTTTTTTAGGCCTGCCGTAATGGGCTCATGCGCTAAATCAAGCAGATGGTTGTCTAGCGTGTACTGCTTTGTTAGCTGTTGGTAATCAAGTGTTTTGAGTGAAAAGCCCTCATTGGGGGTATAAGCTGGGATAGCCTTAATGTGAAAGGGGTATTTTTTACTGTCATATTGCAAAATAGCATTGAATGAAAGCTGCTTTTTTGCGAAAGTCAGCTGGGTGATTTGATTAAGTGTGATCCCATTGTAAAGAGGGTATTTTTCTTTTAGGGCATATCGATCAATGAGGTGTTGTAAATGCGTATTGCTAAAGTGAAACTGAAGTTGGCTTGCACCATTTAAGGTAAGTTTGATCTTATCATCTTTAATCTGAGGTGTGATTGTAAATTGTGTCTGGGTTGGGTGAAAGCCAAGGTTTGTTGGGGCAGATTTTAAACCCAGTAAAAAATCCTCTAAGGCTGTATTAAGGGTTTTGGTTAGGTGTGTAGCTGTTTTTTTAAAAGCAGGGTTGAGTTTTTCTTTTATTTTTTGTGTTAATGCGCTTTTATTTAAGCCACAAGATTTTTGCCAGTCAATTTGTTCAACAGCAATGTGTGTCTGGGCTTTTTGATGGTGTGTTTTAAGGTTGAGTGTGGCTTTAAGTGTTGCATTGCTGCAGTTTTGTAAAGGTGTCATATGAAAGGGTAAGTACCAGCTTATTTGATTTTGGGTAAGCAGCTCACTAGGTTGCAGGGTTTTGTTGCAAGACAAGGTTAAGTGACTGTCTTCAAAAAGCACTGTGGGGATACTTTCTTCTAACAAGGTTTTAGTGGCATTTAAAGGGTAGTGTGCAAAAAGGGTTGCTTTGGCCAAAGTGGCTTGGGTTTGTCTTGGAAAAGCACACTGGTAGAGTGTATCGCCTGTGTGCAAGCAAGGGGAGAAATGGTGCCGCAGGCGGTGGCTGGCGTAGGTTCCGGTGAGCTGCCCGAGAAAGTAAGCGGTGCCATTTAGGGGGGCATAGGTTGTTAACCAGGAAGTGGCCTCTAAACTAAGGTGTGAGAAGATAAGGTTTGTCATGGCCTCCCAAGGAGATTGATAAAGGTAATTAAGATAAGCGCCGCAAAAGGTCGCATTGATTGCAAATTGGACATATTTGTTAACGCGTGGAGAGCAGTATTGCTTGCTGGTGCTTTGTAACAAGTGGGGTCCTTGGTAAAGGGCTGCATTAAAGGCTGTATGGCCGATAAGGGCCCCTAAGCCAGTAAGCGTCCCTTGCTGAAACCAAGAAAGGCTTGGTGCAATGGCGCTGAAAAAACATCGAGAAAGGCTTAGGTATTGATAAGTTGATGTTTGAATGGCGTCACTCACTTTTACCTGGTGATGGGTCCAGGATGCTAGTCCTGTCTTTTGATTGGGTTTTAGTCTTGGGCGTGATTGAATAAACTCAGGCGCTAATTTTTTGATGATAAAAGCGCCGACCTGTGCTGCCTTATTTTCTTTGGCTATTTTTAATCCCTTTTTATGATCATCTAAAGACTGCTGTGCCCAAAGATAGGTAACAATTGGCAGGTGATTTTTCTGACAGGCCAGTAAAAAAGGGGTGAGGCCTTCATCATTTTTTATCCTGTGATCTGCGTTGTGGGTAATCAACAGTTTGACAGCCGCTAGGTTACCGAGCTTGGCGGCGAGATGAAGCGGTGTTTCTTGGTTAGCATTTTTTTCATTAACTTGATTTTTTTCCAAAAGGATCGCTTGTAAAAGCTGCGGATCTCCTGCATTAAGAATAACGATGTGAAGTGGTGTATTGGCTGCCCCGTGATCACTTCTGACTAAAAGTGAATCAGATCTACTTTTTCTTCTAGGCGATGTTGCTAAATGATGATTGGGCTGCATTGATTAACCTTCGCTAAAGTGAGTTGATTAGAAAATAAAATAGTGTTACAGCCAGTTAACGCAAAGTCAACAAGGTCTTAGCATCAAGCGGTCTAATGTTATAAAGGCTTTATCTAGAAAACTACGCCGAATCAAGTGTCATACGCAATTTAAATAGGTAATAGTTGGCTAGCTTGCAAAGAAAGCAGTGGCCAGTTGATGATATTAAGTGTAACCTCTCTTTTGTTAATAACACAACAAGAGGCGTCAGCCACAGTATACCATCACCTGAGCAAAGACGTCAGATCTACACTTTAAAATCAACAGGCATGAGCCAAAAGGAGATAGCAATGCGCATTGGCGTTTCTCCTTCAACCATTCGCCAGGATAAGCGTAATGCAAGTTTGAAAGGCTATCGTTATAAGCAAGCTCACGCTAAGGCCCTTGAAACCTATCACTAGGCAAGTGTTAGACCCATCCGTATGACGCCTGAGGTCGTTCAATTTATTGAAGAAAAAATTCGTGAAAAATGGCGCCCCGATCAAATTTCTGGTTTGCTCAAAGCCAATGGGACGCCTATTAGCCACGAGTGGATCTATGTATAGGGAAAGATAAGAGAAAAGGCGGCACGCTTTATCAGCATTTGAGGCACAGGGGTAAAAAATATTATCGTAGCGCCTCAAAGCGAGCTGGCCGAGGCTGTATCCCCAATCGTGTTGATATGAGAGAGCGCCCTTTGTTGATAAAAAGAAAAGATTAAGAAGGTGACACCCTTATTGGGGCTGGTCAAAGGGGCGATTTTGAGTTGATAGAAAGTCTCAGTTTACTTTTTTTATAAGCTAAAAAGTAAGCACGCCAAAGGGGTTGCCCAAACAACCATTACGTCCTTTAAACGCTTACCACGCAAAGTCATTCACACACTGACGTTTGATAATGGTAAGGCCTTTTCAAGGCAATATCTCGTCATACAGGTGTCCGTTGTTACTTTGCAACGCCCTCGCTTGGGAGCGTGGTTTAAACGAGCATACCAATGGTTTCGCCCGTATTTTCCTAAATCATCTAGCTTGACCTTCCAAGAAAAGAGATCCAGTTTGTGGAAGATAACTTAACAATAGGCCAAGGAA
>Ga0215265_1101_pt1 | contig 12039 bp, 13 predicted proteins | sample JAMX8_100Endo3_C_FD_182615 | JGI IMG/M metagenome (GOLD analysis project Ga0215265, IMG submission 182615) | Enriched cells of freshwater protists from Biology Centre CAS, Ceske Budejovice, Czech Republic - JAMX8_100Endo3_C3 | ecosystem: Environmental > Aquatic > Freshwater > Unclassified ... | reverse complement strand
GACAATAGAATGTTTGATAACGTCGACCAAACCTGGTTAAAAAGTTTTCACTGTGTGTATGAAAACAACAGCTTTAAGCGAGCCGCTGAGTGTTTGAATATACCAACATCGAATGTCAGCCGACATATTGCCCTGCTTGAAGAAAAGTTAAACATCAGGTTGTTCAATAGAACGACAAGGCGAATGACGCCTACCGAGGCTGGAGAAGAGCTCTATAGCAGCACTCGTCCACTATTAGAACAACTCAACAACGCGCTAGAAACCGTGACTCGCCACTCGCACACCGTAACGGGAGAGCTACGTATTCTTATGCCAGACACACCTGTACTGGCCAAAGCGGTTGTCACCTTTTGCACGCAATACCCGTCAATCTCTTTGTCTTGCGATACAACGCTAAACCCTAAAGATGATGTTATTGATAGCTTTGATGTCATTTTGAGTTTTCATAGAGGGACTTTGTCTGACAGCAATTGGGTAGCAAGGGAAATCAAACGCTGGCCCAGTGCTATTTTAGCTGCGCCTCAACTGCTTAATAAGTACGCCAGCCCTTACAAAATTACGGATTTAAATCATGTTCCCTGTATCACGACACTTACCGCAGTAAATGGTGCTCCCTGGGTGTTTAAAAACCCCGACGGAGGTCATATTACGCAAACAGTACAATCCTCGTTCAAAGTAAACAGTGGCCATCTCGCTAAATCTGGCGCGTTATCAGGGCTTGGATACGCAATACTTCCAATAGAATCATGCAAAGATGAGATCGAGAGCGGCAAGCTTGAAGTCATCCCTCTAGAATACGAACCTGAAGATTTAGTGCTTTATGCGTTTTACTCTTCTAGAAAGCACTTAGCCAAGAAAATCTCTATGTTTGTTGAGCACTTAAAACAACACGCGAAGCTTAACGCCTAGTTAAGCACTAATCATTTATCCCAATAACTATAAAAACTGGCATAGTAGAGCAAATCGACATTCGATTTTCTCAAATAAAAAAGCCAGCAATCGAGATTTACTGGCTTTTGCAAAAGGATTTCCGTTGGCGTTTAAATTCTAAACGCTCCTACGTGGCGATCGAGAGTTCTCGATAATTCCGCAAGTTGTTGACTTGATTCTTCCAATTGCTCACTCGCCGTTAGCGCGTTTTTCACGGAGTGACTGACGGTATCCATATTCATGTTAATTTCATTTGCTACCGTCGATTGCTGTTCTGTTGCCGTTGCCACTTGAGTATTGATATCCAAAATAGTAGTAACTTGATCAGCAATTGCCTCTAGTGCTTGTCGAGCCAGCTCCGTTTCTGCAGTGCCTTCTTCAATAAGGGTTCTACTATTACTCATTGAATTAACCGCACTTTGGGCTTCGGTTTGCAACTGATGGATCATGTTGTCAATTTCATCAGTGGACTGAGCCGTTTTAGTTGCAAGATTACGAACCTCGTCTGCCACTACGGCGAAACCTCGTCCGGCATCACCGGCGCGCGCTGCTTCAATAGCGGCATTTAACGCCAATAGGTTAGTTTGCTCAGAGATCCCTCTAATGACTTCGAGAATACTACCAATCGACTGAGTGTTGTCCGCAAGACTTACGATAATATTGGAAGTACTGTTCATCTCGTTTTCAAGATTCGTCATCGCCGTCTTGGTGCGTTCTAGCGTCTTGTAGCCATCTTGAGTCTCATTACTTGCCGTGCTCGCAGCACTTGCTGCACCAGCAGCATTTGACGCGATTTCGTTGACGGTCGCGATCATTTCGTTCATAGACGTGACAACCAGCATGGTTTGCTCATTCTGCTCCTGCCCTCTTGCAAGCGCTTGTTGAGATTGTCCACGCAGCGCAACAGCAGAACCATTCAGATCCACACCAGTATTTACAACTTGTGTAATGATTTCATGTACCTTGCCAACAAACACGTTGAACGCCGAAGAAATTTGTGCAACTTCGTCATTACCTTTTGCTGGTAAACGAACCGTTAAGTCTCCGTCACCTTTCGAAATGTCTTGCAACGCCTCCTTAAGCGCAGAGAGCGGTCGCATCAGCTTGTTGAGTAGCAGCGATAGAGCCAACACACACAGAACGAAGATCACCACCATGGAAATCAGTTGGGAAGTAATAATTCCATTCGTCGCTTGGCTTACTTCTGTAATAGGAATACCAATATCAAACGTGCCGTACAACTGACCATTCACGTAGATCGGCGCCATGATATCAAACACCCACACTTTCTGGACATCGGCATACCACTTTGAATACTGTTGTACACCCTTGGTTGCACCTTCAACGGTGTAGTTATCATTGTAGGTTTTATTTAGCTTTTGCTTATCACTGTGAGCAACCGCCGTCACATTGCGATCAATTACGACTGCATAGCTTACGTCTGAACGTTGTTTCAAACCCTCAACGAGCGATTGTAAGTCTTGCATTGGGTTGGCTGAGTTCTCCAAAATATAACTTGCATTTCCTGCTAAAAACTCAGCTTGAACTTGGGATTTGTTTAAGATGATGTCATCGATTTTCTGACTCGAAATTAGGTACGTTGATGCCATACTTGCCACGACAGCAATACCAAACATGGCGCAAACGGCTAATAAGATGATTCTTTTCATTTTAATTGTCTCGGTACAATTCAATGTGATGCTCACGACAGAGCGTTAAGCCTTTCGCCTCTTATAACCAACACAAACTGTATTTTTAGCCTGTCTGGAAAAGCTAGACGTAACTTTGTAGCCACTGTATCTGCCTGATTACCGATAACTTTAGAATGAAGGAAGAAAAGTCTTCAAAACGTCACATTTCTACGAGGTTTGGCTGAAAGACAAGAGAGCAATCGCTAACTTCAAGTAAGCGGCCACACTGTCATCGAGCGTTAAAGAAAGAGTTCTAGTTAGAGCCTTGAAAATATAAATAAGCGAGCGCTTCGACCTATATTCTTACAATTCTCCTTTGCTCAATTAAGTTAATTCTATTCCAAACTCTTTAATAACGATGGTCACAATGAAGAAACAAACGATTGAAATAATGGCGCAAATTCCCAACGAGAACCAAAACGAATATCGGCTCAGTAAGAAAGGAAAAACTAGAAACATCGGCAATGTAGGCAGTACATACCAAAAAGTATAAAACGCGTGGTTCGCGAGCTTTTCCTGACCTTGCCCTTCAATATACATCCAAATCAAAGCTAAAATAGTGACCGTCGGGAGCGCGGCAATCAGCGCTCCCGCTTTATCACTTCTCTTGGCAACTTCAGATATCAGCACCACTATTCCTGCGGTTAACGCGTACTTAGTAATCATCCACAACATGAAAGAGCTACCTTTAATAAACAAAAAGCGACGTAATAATTACAACAGAGCTTAGCTCATTAACGTCGTAAACCCGTGCATGCCCATATATACACCAACGGCACTAATCAAGATCCCCGATAAATAAGGTGCACGACGAGCCACATCGTTCAAACCACTCCACTTCGATGTTGCTTTTTGAACGCCCACTGCCGCGACAACACCAACCGCAACTAAAGTTAACGCTAGACCAATACTGAACGACACCACCAAGGTGGCACCAAGTGTCATGGCCTTAAGTTGCAAACAAATGAGTAAAACAGTGACCGCCGCCGGGCATGGTATTAACCCACCAGTCAAACCAAACAGAAGTATTTGTCCATTGGTAACATCTCGATCGCCAAAGCGCTTTTGAATATCTAGAGCGTGAGCACGCTCATGAGCATCTTGGTACTCTTTATTCTCACCTTCCGAGTGGGAATCCGCATGAAAATGCACCTCGAAATCGTGGGTGTGATCATGGTGCCCGACCATCAACGTGACGAAAAAATCATCAGAGGCTTCAATACAGGAGGCGGATTCCAAATAGCCATCGCGCTCAATAAAGTGATAAATATCAGAAGGCTGCCTGATTGCGTTGGGTAGCACTAGTTTAACGTCTTCAGCCGTTAAAGGCTTACCGTTAAGTGTGCGTAATTGAAAACGGCAGAGATACCCTTCTTCTACGATAGAAAGCGATAGATGCCCATGACCAGTATCGACAACTTGCGTTCTCCAGTCTCGAGCTTGCTTATGAGCTTTGTGCCAAGCTCGCTCATCGCTCCACGTTCTCCAGAACATCCATAAACCCGTCGAGACGATAATTACCCCAGAGATAAGCTGCATCCATGGCTCCGCAGCTTCTGCAGTAAATCTTTGGCTTATATACATCCCACCCGCAGCAATTATCCATACGATCGCCGTATGGGAAAGCGTTGCAGCCAACCCCAACATCACCGCCTGCTTCACTGTTCCTTTTACGGCCACAATAAACGCCGCCATCATCGTTTTTGAATGTCCTGGCTCTAATCCATGTAACGCTCCTAATAAAATGGCGCTGGGTATAAAAAACCATCCATTACCTTGTTGTAATAATGCGACAAAATCCATTGTTATTCTCAATATGCTCTTCTAAAGTTGCCCTAAACTATACTCCCCCCTAGTATTTTATACTACCCCCCAGTATAAGATGAGTGCTACATTATCAGTTAGAATCTCGCAGTCAGTAACTTAAAGAAGATAAGTCATGTCCCATACAACCAGAGATCAAAAGAAGCTCAATACCCGTGTCAGCAAAATACAGGGTCAGGTGAATGGTCTTAAAAAAATGCTGGAAGAAGAACATGAGTGCCAAGATGTGTTGCAACAAATCGCTGCAATTCGAGGGGCTGTAAATGGCTTAATGAAAGAGGTGATCAAAGGCCATCTGATCGAACACGTCGTATTGGAGGAAGAATTAGAAAAACGTGAAGCTGATATGGAAGTTGTACTGAAAGTGTTGGACTCCTATATCAAATAACACGATTTCATGAATTTTTTGAAGTGCCATTATCGAATTTCATTAAAATAGATAACGCACGTCCTAAGGCGATAATTTGCAAATGCCTCGCTCGATATCCAACACATAAACATTTATTTTTTATAAGACTCGAGTCGCAACGAACATATTGTCTGCATAGTAAACTCCATGCATTTAAACTGTACATGGAGGTTACTATGCCTGGTGCTTTCGCACATATCACAGCGGTAAATGAAGCTTCTGCTAATAATGCATTGATGAAGTTAAACATACCTCAAGAAGCAAAAAAGGCTTTAGCTCAAAATAAACGGTATTTAGAGCTCGGTTGTGTGAGCCCCGACTATCCTTACCTTGCTCTAATGAATTCTGCGCAAAATAAATGGGCAGATAAAATGCATTACGACCACGTTGGTAAGCTAATTGATGCTCTTATTCAGCAGGTAAAAGCCGCAGATAACGAACACTTTGAAAAAACCTTCTCATGGTTATGTGGCTTTGTAGCACATGTAGCAACCGATATTACTCTTCATCCTGTTGTTGAATTAAAAGTGGGCCCTTACGCAGAAAACGCCCAGCAACACAGAATTTGTGAAATGCACCAAGATGCTTATATTTGGCCGTCCAGGATGCAACTCGGAAGTATTGGCCTTGCAGATAGAGTCAGAGAAAACATCGGCAGTTGTGTGGACCAGAATAACAATAACCTAATAGATCCAGTTATTCGTACTATTTGGTCTAGTGCCCTTTCAGCTACTTATCCCGAATATGCTAAAGAATGCGAACCTGACGTAAACGTCTGGCACGAAGGATTTCAATCCGTTGTGGACAATGCTGAGGAGTCGCATCGCTTATTTCCTTGGGCGAGGCATGTGGCTTCTAAACTAGGGTTAACTTACCCGCTTCCAAACGAAGTTGATTCTACTTATATTCAGGATTTAGAAACGCCAGATGGTATTAAGCACTACGATGAAATTTTTGATAAGGCGATTAAGACAATCCAAATATTTTGGGAAAAGCTGGCAGCTTCCATTTATGAAAACCAAGACACTGGCTTTTTTGAAAATTGGAATTTAGACACTGGCCGAAATGAAAACGGACAGCTTAGTGCTTGGAGAAATCTATGAAGCTAATCATCGTTATAACCCTTCTTCTCTCATTGACTTCTTGCGCTAACAAAGCTCAATATTCTGAAGAAGTCATGTTTGATATGGCCTCGATTTTAAAAGATGTAGCCCAAGCTGTTGACGGTGAGCTCAAGTTTGGAGACACAGCAGGACTAACAGAGAAAGAAATATTCGAAAATGCGATGTCAGCTAATCCAGCTCAAATCACCAAGCTCTCACAGTTAGCTATCGATGGAAACATTTCTAATTATCGAATTCTTTCAGAGTTTCAAGGTAATAATGCAGTTATGTTGATATGTGACGGGGATACAGCACTAATGGAAGATGCAGGTTGCAACTCAGAATTTGATAAGATCTATTGGGACTCCCCAAAACCTTACTCATGCCAAATCAAACTTGATGCGGCAGCTCTTTGTACTGATTAACAGTAGGGGAAATAGAGGAAATTTATGAGTAATACATGGCTTTAACTTATGCCTGTCATGTATTACTCACAATATGCAGAAACAGGTAATATTTAAAAAGCTCAAGCTTACCTGTAAGAAATCACTACGTTCTGTAAAGCACCTTTACAACATGCCAGCCGAACTTGGTTTTGACTAGATGTGGCGTCAGAACCTCGCCAGAAAAGCACACTTTGTCGAACTGAGGTACCATTTGACCTCGGCGGAACTCACCAAGATCACCACCGCGCTTGCCTGACGGGCAAGTGGAATACTTCTTCGCTAGTGTCTGAAACTTTGCGCCTTTTTTCAGTTGCTTGATAATGTCTTCTGCTTGCTCTTTGTGCTTCACAAGAATATGTAATGCGGCTGCTGTATTTGCCATTGATCTATCTCTCACTATTCTGGTCGCGCAAGTGTACCCAATCCCTTTTAACACGCCAAACATTTCTTGTTTATACCTAGGCGGCTTCAAGGTTCAAATACATGGGACTATCAAACTTTCGGCATAACAAGATTAAAATACAACCAAGTTTTGCTCAGTTAATCACTATTCTTTAAGAGATTGTCTAAAAAGCTCACATTTGTCTCTCCGATGGTTGAAGCCTTCGTCTGATAAGATTAGATTAGACACAATTCGGTGGTATTTATAAGGTTATTTCATGGCAAAAGTCGTTAGTAAAGCGAATCAATCTCAGGGCATGTTGATGTTCAAACTCACCCTGCAACAGAGTTTCGCGATAGGCACGCTAAAAGTCCGTGAAATCGTTCCGTATATGCCAACCACGAAGATCCCTTACTCGCATCATCACGTTATTGGCACCGTCACAATACGTAACTTAACAGTGCCTGTGATCGACATGTCAGCGGCTGTCGGCTTTCGTCCTATCAGTGAAGAAGAATACAAAAATTGCTACTTGATCGTGACAGACTGTTTGCGAACCGTGGTCGCCTTTATGGTTCGTAGTATTGAGAAGATCATTGAATGCGATTGGAAAGCCATTGAAACCCCACCAGCGAGCGCTGGGAAAAATATTTTCGTAACGGGTATTACTCGCTACGAAGACAAAACGGTTCAGATGCTGGATGTCGAACTGCTGCTTTCCAAAATTTATCCGCAATACGAAAACTCAAAGATCCCGATGCTGACAGATGTTGAACGTGAGCGCCTAAAAGCATTAAGCATTCTTTTGGTGGATGACTCTTCCATCGCTCGTAAACAGCTGTGTGATGCTCTTGATAGTATCAATATCGGGTACCAAATTTGTAAAAATGGTTTAGACGCATTAGAGCTGATGAAAAGCGAGGCTGAGGCTCATCGACCAATCGATATTTTGGTCAGTGATATTGAGATGCCAGGGCTTGACGGCTACGAGCTAGCATTCGAAGTACAAAATGACTCCGCTCTTAATCACTCATACCGCATTTTGCATACGTCGTTATCGAGCGAAATCTGTGTAGACAGAGCTCACCAAGTTGGCGCACACGAGGCGCTTGAGAAGTTCAATGCTGGTGAGCTGATTGAAGCCATGCTGCGCGGAGCAAAAGAACTAGAAGCCAAAGCTATGGCTTCTTAACTCTAAACTAAACAGCCAAGAAGCAAATTGTCGAATATGGTGTTTTGCGGCCATTTTTTCGCGCAGAAGCTTTGATGCTCGCAGCTGCTAGTTTCTCAGGTCACTTCTTTGGCATCGAGTAACTACGAGATACAAACTCTGTCTCTTCGACTTGATTGATGTGATTAATATAAGAAGCCAAGCTATAAAGTACATTCGCTAATAAGTTCGCGTAACGAAATAGAATAAGGGCAGGTTGTTTCTTACCTGCATGTTCGATCGCAACTAATGCTCGTACCGTTTTTTTAGCTTGGCAACGGCACAAATGCAATTGACTGGATGCTGGGTGCCCTCCAGGTAGAACGAAACCTTTGAATCCACCATCAATGCGTTGCTTAAGTAATTCATAATCTGTCTTTAGCTCTTCAACTTCCGCTTCTGTAATCGCTAGCTTTCCGCGAACCGAACCATTTAGGTGATAAACATTAGGCTGCATTCTTGTCAGTATATCGCGGCTAAACTCGTCCAGATCCATCGCGAGAACTAAACCAATACGACTACAAAGTTCATCTGCCGTGATTTCAAAGTCACAAACCGGACTGTCCTCGTAAATAAAGGGATAGCAAATCTCGCTCAATTCCTTGCTCACAGGCTTCATGCTTTTGTTCCAATATAAAAAAGGGAGCCAGTATAACCTAACTCCCTTTATGCGTTCATTATTCCGAATGTTCGATATTTACATGACTGGTTTACAATCAAGCACTTTCGATTTTCTTGTGACCTTCTTGAAGGTGAACAAAATCTACTAAATCGTCGCCAGAGACTTGATACGCTTGACCAAAGCCTTTAACAAACAGTCCCGATTCTGGCTTCAAGTTAAACAACACGAAATCCTCTAGTTGGCTGAGACCATCAATAATCTCACCAAAACGCTCTTTCATTTGTCCAACAACTTGTTGCCACATCTCTGTGTCTCGCTCAACCACATTTGCTACCGCATCAAAAGTTAAGCGCTTACGAGCAAACAACTGCTTTGAAGATTCTTCATCTTCGATCATCATCAAAGAAACGTTTGGATTTTCTAGAAGGTTACGAGCATGACGAGCGATTTTAGAAATGAGTACGAAGTAGCCTTCCTGATTTTGGACATAAGGCCCGTAGCTTACATTAGGGCGACCTTCTGCATCGACAGTTGCAAGCTGAAGCGTACGACGCTCCTGACGAAACTCTTTGATCTCTGGCCCTAAACGACCTTGCAAACGCTCTTGTTTAACTTGTTGATCCATATTGATACCTGACTTTACTAATTAGTATTCGAGTTGAGCCTCGATTATGTTTGTGATTACTTTTTCAATTCGGCTTGTAGGGCGCGGAATGCGGTGACTTGATCTTCAAGTAGCTCGCGCTTTTCGTTACGGCCTAAATAAACTTTGAAAATATTGCTTCCGCACTCAGAGAAAAAGCCAAAATAGTGACTCTCTCTACCCATAAACGGTTTGCTGACCAACGCTACATTTTTAACATTATCTAGCTTCAAGTGACCGTGTAGCTCACCTTCTCTGCCCATTAAATTGTAATAGCCACGCGCCACTTTTCCTTTTGGGAATGGTGCTTTGACTTCAAAAATAGAGCCAAAAGAGTGAACAATAGTCGTCACCGGGCCGAAACCAACCAAACCTTCTAGAATGTTTTGTGCTTGCGCTCCTGGAGCGATGGCCACCATTTCCTGCGGCAAAGCCGCAACAACCTCAAATTCAGAAATGCCGAGACGTTCTGCCATCGCTGCTGGCAATAATTGCGGTTCTTGCTCTAGTAATGCTTCAACTTGTTGTTTGATTGATTCCATATGTTTTCCGTCTTTGTTCAACTTTTTCATTAATTATTGGATACTTTCGGTACGGTTTCGTTCATCTCTGACGTAAGTACCTGAATACAACCTTGAGCCAATGAAACGGCCCAGAAACTGCCTGCAAGAGTAAGAAGTAGGCTACGTTCATGCAGTTCCACTAAACCTTTTTGCTGCCACACTTTAAATAGAGGCATTAAAAATCCGAACGTGTCCTCCCCCATAAACGATGGCAGTTGGTTTGCCTGAACGATACCGCGATCAAACCCGGATTTGAGTGCAGCAAATAGTGGCTCTAGAGGGCTTTGCTTCATCATCATAGCGATGGTGCTTTGCCCTTCTTTGATGGCTTTAATATAGGTCGCCAATGTGCGATGTTGCATCATTCCGTAACCACCGATATTACCTCCAGCACCACAGCCAATTGGCAGTACCTCTGCATATGTCTTGGCTAAACTGTTGTATAAACTACGTTCACGGTTATCGATTGCCCAATGGTTCACACTCAGTTGCTTCATATGGTGTTTGGCCATAAAGTTCACACCGAGCTCATACATGCCTGCTTTTTCTGGCGTGGTAGCTGGTGGGGGGATTTTTCCTTTTTCTACAAGGTTAAGCATGGGTGCTGAACCACCGACGACCAACTGATATAAGTCCAACCCGTGTGCGCCAGTCGAGAGAAAATCATTTAAATCTTGCTCTAACACTTCTTTGGTTTGATAAGGCAAGCCGTAGAGTAAATCGATAATGACAGGAATTTTGTCTTCGTTGGCAATCTCGCTAACTCGCTTGAGCACATCTTCTCTATCATCTAATCGTTTCGCACTGCGACGCACTTGTGTATTAAAACTTTGCACACCAAAAGAGAAACGATTAAATCCACCGTCGAGAGCGCCTTGGTATAGCTCATCAGAAAAACGGTTGATGCGACCTTCTAAGGTGATTTCACAATCCGCAGCCAAAGGAAAGTGCTCATGAATCGCCTGACCTAACACGCGAACCTGTGCTGGAGACAGATCCGTTGGCGTTCCACCACCGATATACACAGCATGGAAAATACCGTTTTGTGTCCAAGGCAATGCAGCTTTCTCCTTGAGCTCCTGCATCAGTGCGTCAAAGTACTCATCAACCAGTGCGCGGCTCGCAGCATTTTGAAAGAAGTTGCAAAAGGTGCAACGTACGCGACAAAATGGAACGTGAATATAAAGACAACGTTTATTGGTCGCTTTAACCGAGTTAGCGGTAACGCTTGAAAAAATCGCCTGTTGCTGAGGTGGAGGTACAGGCACGCTCGCTCCGCCAGCGTGTGCCGAATGTTTCTTAACAAAGGCAAATCGCAATGGGTCAGGGCTATTGCTTCCCAACACTGATTCGTCAAATTTATCGATATCGACGCTCATATATACTCGCTTAGCTCCCACCATATAAGGGGTATAGGCTGGTCTTTAAAAATCTGCAAGAATCATAATTTGAGCGTAATGATAATGCAATTGATAATTGATCTTATTTCGGTTGTGAGTGATAATCTGCTCAAGTTTTCATAGTTTCCCGAGATATTCCGTGAACGTACAAAGATATGTCATTGCAGGAGGTGCTTCCCTTGCCATCCATGCCGCACTTCTTTTTGTTTCTCAAGAAACGAAAGTGTTCGCGATGCCTGCTGGAAATCCAGCAAGTTCGGTAAGTTTAAACCTTGTATCGGCACCACCACCTACCGTCGAAACATCCACGCCAGAAAATGTGGCGCCACCAAAAGAACCGCAGCCTCAGGAGCAGCCTGAGCCGGAAAAGAAGATCGTTTCCATTCGTTGGGTCTAACCCAATGAGTTTTTGGCGAATGGATCGTTTCCCGACGCCAAGGCTAATCAAAACGTGGAATAACCGCTCGGTAATGATCATGACGGTGAGGGCTGAGCAAATGATCAAAGGCCATGTCATTAGGCCAAGTTGAGTTTGTAATTCTTGTAGTTGTTCCATTATCCATCCAACTTAAAACGAACAGGTACTTGTACTCGGTGAGCTACTTTTAGCCCGCCCGAAATATGTGGTGTAAATTGCCACTGTTTGATGGCACGAAGCGCTGAGGCGTCCAGCGATTCTGTGCCGGAAGACTCAATCAAAACCTGTTTAATTTGATTGCCATTTTCATCGAGCCATATTTCATATAAGGCTACGCCTTCGATACCGCGTCTTTGTGCAGATCTTGGGTAGCGAGGCTGAGTTGGTTGATTCACAAA
>Ga0215265_1100_pt1 | contig 12120 bp, 7 predicted proteins | sample JAMX8_100Endo3_C_FD_182615 | JGI IMG/M metagenome (GOLD analysis project Ga0215265, IMG submission 182615) | Enriched cells of freshwater protists from Biology Centre CAS, Ceske Budejovice, Czech Republic - JAMX8_100Endo3_C3 | ecosystem: Environmental > Aquatic > Freshwater > Unclassified ... | reverse complement strand
CGTGCTGGTTTGGTATACCGCATCAATTACGACACATCCGTTTACGCCAGTTTAGCGCGCTCTTGGCAGTTGCCGTACGCAGGCATCTACATCAATCCAAAATTGGCGGAGTTCTTCCACACCGACTTAAAAGAGGTGGGTGCGAAAGCGTACCTTTTGGATAACGCATTAATGTTGAATGCGGCACTGTTCCAGATTGATCAAGAGCAACCACAAACTAACGTGGACGGCGATGTGATCGATAAAATTGAAGTGCGTCACCAAGGCATTGAATTAGAGGCTCGCGGTCAAATCACCAAACAGTGGGACATCTCTGTTGGTTACAGCTACTTGGATGCGGAAGACAAAGCCACAGGTAAAAAGCCGAACGATGTGTCAGACCACTTGTTCTCCCTTTGGAGCACTTACCAATTGGATGACAACTGGCGTTTGGGTGGCGGCGTGAAATATGTGGGCGACCGTTATGCAGGTAACGACGAAGCCGTCGCACTTGGCGATTACACCACGGTGGATTTGATGGCGGCGTACACCACTGGTCGTCACAAGATCCAAGCGAACGCTTACAACATTTTGGATGAGAAATACATTCTTGGCGCAACAAACGGCACGTCTGGCCTAAACCAGATTGGCTACGGCGCACCAGCCGAGTTCATGCTCAGCTACGGATATCAGTTCTAGGCTTTTTGTGCGTAGTTAGCGCCTGTTAGCCAATTTTTACCTCATATTGAGGATGTTTAGCCCCGAGAGCCTACGGGATGTATTCTGCCCGAGGCTCAATTTCTCGCAAAGGAGATCTTAATGTCTTACCAGAATTTGGATGGTAAAGTGCGTGTACGTGCTGGTTTGTCTACCACTTACAGTGTGCTTGCGATTGCAATCGCTTCTGCCACATCCATGAGCGCGGTTGCCGCTCCTGCTAAAAAAGAACAAACTACCGCGATGGAAACCGTCGTTGTCACTGGCAGCGTAATTGGTAACTCTGAAATTGAAGACGTCAAAGAGTACCCAGGTGCTCGTACCGTCATTACCCGTGATCAAATCGAGAAAACCGCCGCAGGCTCGATTGATAACGCGTTACAGCGCGTGCCGGGTATTAAAGTTCAGGATGAAAGCGGAACGGGCGTATTGCCTAACATTTCCGTACGTGGTTTGAAAGCAAGCCGTAGTGGTCATGCTCAGTTCTTGATGGATGGTGTACCGCTAACACTTGCGCCATATGGTCACACTGGTCAGTCTATCTTCCCAGCAACACTGTCGATGCTTGATCGTATTGACATTGTACGCGGTGGTGCCGCAGTGCAGTACGGCCCAAACAACGTCGGTGGTGTGATCAACCTAGTAACCAAACCGATTCCACACACTTGGCAAACTGAAATCAGTAACCGCCTTACCGTGTTTGATGGCGGTGATGCGCCACTGAATGATTTTTACCTGCGCACGGGCGGCTGGTTAAGCGACACATTCGCGCTGCAGTTGGAGGGTAACTTCCTAAAAGGCGAAAGCTTCCGTGAGCATTCCGATACGGACGTGAAGAACTTTCAAGCTAAAGCACAGTGGCTATTGAGTGACACTCAAGAGATTCAAGCATTCCTGCAACGTTACGATGCTGAAACGCAAATGCCGGGCGCACTTTCGCCACAAGATTACGAGCAAGATCGTCACCAATCGAAACGTCCTTACGATGATTATGAAGGTAAGTCGACGCGCTGGAGTGTTAAGTACATCCACGATTTGCCATTTGCCGACAGTGCCGAGCTAGAAGTGCTAACGTTTGGTCACAAGTCAGAGCGTCTTTTTAAGTGGGGCTTTAACAGCGCGGGTGGCCATTGGGCGGATCCGGCTCTGCCTGCGACGGACGTTCGTACCTCTCCACGTGAATTTACCGTGTACGGCATAGAGCCGAAAATGGCGATGTATTTTGGTGAAGGTAAATCCGTTACTCAAAACTGGATCGTGGGTACCCGTTATGTTAACGAAGACATTGACTACAAACTCACTCAGACTCCAATCGCTGGTGGCGCAACCAAAGTGCCGCGTGATTGGCATTTAGATACGGATGCGTTTGCTGGTTACGTTAGCAACGAGATTGGCTTGTTCAATGATACGTTGAAGGTAACGCCAGGGCTGCGTGTTGAGTCGGTTCGCATGACGTTTACCGATCGCGGTAAAGAGCAAACGGCAGACAACACGGTGACCGAATGGCTGCCGGGTTTGACGGTGGCATACAACGTGACTGACCAATGGGTAACGTATGCGAACGCGCAAAAGTCACTTCGTGCGCCACAAATTGCCTACATCCGAGGATTGGGTGAAGAAGGGAGCGAACTGGCTTGGAACTACGAAGTCGGTGCGCGTTACACCCAAGATGCGACCAGCTTTAACGCTGCACTTTATCGCATCGACTTTGAAGATCAATTGCAATGGCAAAGCTCAACGCAGACCTTCGATAACATCGGAAAAACACTTCACCAAGGCATAGAGCTTTCTGCTCGTTACGTGCCTGAAGCACTACCTGCACTGAGTTTAGGCGCAAGCTACAACTACCTCGATGCCACGCTTGAAGAAGAAGGCGCGAATAAAGGTAATCAACTGCCTTACACCTCTAAGCATCAGCTTGGTTGGGATGCGACCTACGCATTTTACGGCATGGACACCACGCTATCGGGCTTCTACTTCAGTGATTCGTATACCGATAACGCCAACACCAGTGCCGAAGACGCAACAGGTGCAACGGGCAAAGTGCCGTCTTACATGGTGTGGAACTTCAACTTGGGGACGGATTTATACAAAGACGACAAAGGCAAGTTACGCATGAATGTTGCGGTGAACAACTTGTTTGACGAGGAGTATTACTTCCGCGGGATTGATACAAGCCCAGTTGGTCGGTACCCAGCTCCAGGACGCTCTTACACGCTGGATCTGAACTATCAGTTTTAAGCGTTTCGTTCACTGAGTTTGAAAAGAAAAGTCGCCAATTTACCTTGGCGACTTTGCCGATCTTAGGTAATGGAAAACTCTTAGCACTGGAAAAAGCAAGATGAAAAATAAAAAACAATTTACGATCAAATACTTTTCAACCGTTTTGTTGATGCTGTTGAGCTCAGCTTTGATGTCATTTAGCGCATTTTCTCAGGCGCGCAGCGTGCAAGATGAGCAAGGCACTTTTGAGCTAGAAGCGATACCACAACGTATTGTGGTTTTAGAATTTTCGTTTGTCGATGCATTAGCGGCAGTCGATGTCTCACCGGTAGGCGTTGCCGATGACAACGATGCCACACGAGTCATTCCTGCTGTTCGTGCCAAGATTGAGCCTTGGCAATCGGTCGGCATGCGCTCACAACCGAGTTTAGAGGCGATTGCGGTGCTCAAGCCTGATTTGATCATTGCCGATGCCGAACGCCATCGCGCGATTTATCAAGATTTGCAGCGAATTGCGCCAACTTTGCTACTAAAAAGTCGTGGTGAGACATATCAAGAAAACCTCGAATCTGCACAGAAAATCGGCGTGGCGATTGGCAAGCAAGCGCAAATGACGCAACGCATTGAGCAGCACAAACAGACCATGGCAGAGTTCAAACAGCATTTTTCGACACAAGAAACCATTCAGTTTGGTGTGGTTTCCGACAAAGGGATGTGGCTGCATAGCCCGGTTTCTTACGCTGGTGGCGTTTTGAGCACTCTAGGCATCCAAAGCCCGCTGGCTCCATCTGAGCGCAATGCGTATATCCCAACCAGCTTCGAACTTTTACTAAAAACCAACCCTGATTGGTTACTAGTTGGACTTTACTCTCAACCAAATGTCGTGGATGAATGGCGCAAAAATCCATTATTTAAGCTGTTAACTGCGGCGAAAAAGCAGCAACTGGTCGAAGTCTCTCCGGAACTGTGGTCATTAAATCGCGGCATGTTGGCGGCGGAAGAAATTGCCCGCAATCTTGAAGCGTTATTGGAGCGCTCATGAGTGCGGCGATAAGCTCGGAAAGCGCGTCTTCGGTTAGCAAATCGCATTGGAAAGCGAGCTTGTTTGTCTGTGCTATGGCGTTGTGTACGCTCTCAGGCTATGCAGCCTCAATGATTGGCTGGTCCAACTTTTCTTTGAGCGTTAATGATCTGACAAGCTATTGGTTTGCGTTTGATGAGGGCAATATGCTGCATCAAATCCTCGCGACGCTGCGTGCGCCTCGTGCCTATGCTGGGTTATTAATTGGCGCTTCGCTTGCGGTATCCGGAGTGCTGATGCAAGGATTAACTCGTAACCCTTTGGCGTCGCCATCCATTCTCGGCATTAATGCCGGTGCGGCGTGTTTTATGGCCTTGGCGTCCATCGGCGTACCATTCTTTAGTCAATTGAACCCAATCATCAACGCAGTACTCGGCGCGCTACTAAGTGGTGGTGCGGTCATGTTGTTGGGCGGTTTTTTCTCCGCGCGTTCTCACCCATTGCGTTTAGTGCTAGCGGGCATTGCCATCAGTGCACTGCTGATAGGGTTAACTCGTGCGTCGGTAATTTTGGCGGATGACATGGCTTACAGCGTGTTGCATTGGTTAACGGGTTCACTCTCTGCGGTAGATTCTGAGCAGTGGCAGCAACTGTGGCCTTTTGCGACTTTAGGTTTGGTGCTCGCCATGGGCTTAGCGCGAAACTTAAATTTACTCGCGTTGGGGGACGAAGTTGCTGTTGGGCTAGGTGGTAACATTCGTCTTACGCGATTTATCAGTGGTTTAGCGGTTGTGCTGTTGGCAGGAACTAGCGTAGCGATTGCTGGGCCAATTGGCTTTGTCGGGTTGTTAGTGCCGCACTTGGTACGCCCGATTGTTGGTCACAACTATCACATTCTCATTCCGGTTTCCGCCTTGTGTGGCGCGGCATTGGTGACGTGGTCAGATGCTTTATCACGATCGATTGCCTTTCCGGCTGAAACGCCAGTGGGCGTGATTACCGCGCTGTTGGGCACACCTTGCTTTATCGCGATTGCAACGAGGAAATCATCATGATGAATCAAACCAAACTGTTTGCATTACTTGGATTGTTGCTGATTGCGTCTTCTCTCACGCTGTTTGTTGGCGCGGCGAACATGTCGGCTCAACAGGTTTTTGCATTGCTGTTTTCTTTCTCTGATTCGGACTTTGTGATTCACCAATATCGATTGCCGAGAATGTTGCTCGCCATTGGCGTGGGCGCTGGGTTGGGGCTGTCAGGCGTTTTAGTGCAAGGCGTCATCCGTAATCCACTTGCCTCACCAGATTTAATGGGGATAAGCGCCGGAGCAGGACTGGCGGCTACCGCTTGCTTGGTGTTGTATCCGAATGCGCCGGTGGCAATGTTGCCGATGGTCGCTATGGCGGGAGGTTTGCTTGCTGCAGGCTTTATTGCTGTGCTGGCTTATTGGTCGAAGCCAACACCTGCACGTTTGGCGCTGATTGGTGTTGCTGTCAGCGCATTTTTAGCCAGCGGTATCGACTTTCTTCTGATTGTGCACCCTATTGAAATCAACACGGCGATGGTCTGGCTAACGGGCAGTTTGTGGGGACGAAACTGGCAACAAGTGCCGTTTATTTGGAGTGCTCTAATGCTGCTACTGCCATTGGCGTTTTGGCTGGCATGGCGGCTAGATGTGATGGGACTGGGAGAAGAAAGTGCCACTACACTTGGCACAAAACCAAGACAGATCCAAATTCTTGCGTTGATTGCTGCGGTGCTGCTGGCGAGCGTCAGCGTGTCTGTGGCCGGCACGATCAGCTTTGTTGGCCTGCTTGCGCCGCATCTTGCGCGTTTGCTGTTTGGTCACAACCACAAGTTGTTGATTCCTGCCGCGGCAACCCTTGGCGCGCTGTTGGTGATTTGCGCTGATGGCTTGGCGAGAGGCTTACAGCCGCCGATTGAGCTGCCTGCGGGTGTGTTGACCTCCGTTATTGGCGCACCATATTTCATTTTTCTTTTGTATCGTTATCGAGGTTGGTAAGCATGTTACGAACGCAGAATTTATCCGTCGCGTACGGTAAACAGACCATCATTCCGGATCTCTCTTTGTCGATTCCTCAAGGTAAAATTACCGCGCTTGTTGGCCCAAATGGTTGCGGTAAATCGACACTATTAAAAACCTTGGTACGCATCAATAAACCAGCTTCCGGTAAAGTGTTGTATGACGACAAACCTCTAAGCAACTACGGTGATAAACGCTTGGCGCGTTCGTTGTCTTTGCTGCCGCAGATTCTTGTCAGTCCTGAAGGTATTACAGTAAGAAAACTGGTCGAATATGGCCGCTCGCCTTATCTCTCTCATTGGGGCCGGTTAAGTCAACAAGACAAAGCCTTAGTCGAGCAAGCAATGCAAGATACTGGCGTGATTGAGTTTGCTGACAAGCCAGTTGAATCGTTGTCTGGCGGTCAAAGGCAAAGGGCGTGGATAGCGATGGTAATGGCGCAAGATACCGACGTAGTGATGCTTGATGAGCCAACCACTTACTTGGATCTCTCTCACCAAGTTGAGCTGATGAAACTCATGAGGCAGATGAACGACAAAGGCAAAACAGTGGTCGTAGTGCTGCACGATCTAAACCAAGCGTGCCGTTACTGCGATCATTTGGTGGTGTTGGAAAAAGGTCAGTTAGTCACGCAGGGAACACCGCAAGAGGTACTGACAGAAAGCATGTTGGCATCGGTGTTTGATTTACAAGCGAGAGTATTTAACGATCCAATCTCAGGCACGCCGATGTGTGTGGCGGTGTAGGTCTTACGTCTTTCGAAAGCTATCTGCAGTTAAAACGCTGAGCCATAAAAACAAACCCCGCTAGTAACAAAGTTGCTAGCGGGGTTTGTTGTTTTTAAGAGCGTTCCTAACGTGGCGTTTAAGCCAGTTTAAACGTCGCTACTTTCGAGTTGAGATCCTCAGCTTGCGATTTCAGCTCAGCAGATTGATTCATCGATTCTTCGGCACCAACCACCAAGTGATCGGTCACATCTTTAATTGACGTGACGTTTTGCGTGATTTCATTGGTTACGTGCGTTTGCTCTTCGGCTGCGGTTGCAATTTGCGTTGCCATATCGCTGATCAGCGCAACGGCCGCGTTGATTTCATCCAGAGCCAGTGCTGCGCGATCGGCATCTTCCACTGATCCTTGGGCAAGTTGAGAGCTTGTATCCATGATGGTCACAGCGCGTTGTGTGGTCTGTTGCAAAGTCTCGATCGTCGAGCGAATTTCTTCGGTTGAGGTGTGTGTGCGTTGTGATAGCACACGAACCTCGTCTGCAACAACGGCAAAACCGCGACCTTGTTCACCTGCACGCGCCGCTTCAATCGCCGCATTCAGAGCAAGTAGGTTGGTTTGCTCTGCGATGTCTCGAATCGTTGATAGTACTGTAGAGATGTCTTGCGCGTGCTGGTTGAGCTCGCCGATGACAACGCTCGCTTGGTTGACTTCAGAAGACAAATTATTGATGGACGATTTGGAGTTGATCACCAACTCATGACCATTTTGTGTGCTCGCTGAAGAGTCTTGAGCGGCTTTAGCCGTCTGCTCTGCATGTGCTGCAATCTCTTGCGTTGCCGATGCCATTTCAGTCACAGCGGTCGCCACCATAGTGATTTCTTGTTGCTGATGGTTCAGATCGGAAACCGATTGATTCGCGCGAGTCGTGCTCAGCTCCGATTGTTGGCTCAGTTCTTCCGCTTGGTGACGAATGTGGCCAATAAGTTGCTGCAAACTTTCAACGAACTGGTTGAAGTTTTCAGCCAGTTCACCAACTTCGTCATGGTTTTCTACTTTGATGCGTTGAGTCAGGTCGCCGCTACCGTTGGCGATTTGCGCGAGCGCATTCGAAACATTGTAGAGCGGACGGAACAAGATGTTACATAGCAGGTTAAACAAAGCCACACAGATAACGACGACGATAGTGGTTGCGATGATTTGATCCCAAACAGCATCGTAAAGTGGGGCAACCAACGAGTTTTGATCTAACACTGTGACCGTTGTGAGTTTGGTGCCCTCAATATGGCGCGCGTAAACCACATATTCGGTGTTGTTAATCGAGACACGACGCTCTGTGCCGGAACGTGCGGCAGAGGTAATATCGCTGTTGTTTAGGCCTAGCTTGCTAACAGGTTGGTTCAGCAGCTTACCGTCGTTATGGGTGAAAATATTGCCCTGTTCATTGGCAATAAACATATAGCCTTCACCCGGTAGGATCACTTGGTTGAGGCTGTTTAAAATATCTCCAATTTCGACATCTGCACCCAGAACGACGGTTTGACCATGTAGTTGCAGTGCTTTACCAAGCGACACGACGTTGGCCCCCGTGGCCGCTGCGACGGTTGGGTTATCCATAAAGACTTTCGATGGATTGGCAATGGCGTTGGTGTACCAACCCCACTTGCGTGGGTCGTTATTACCTGGTGGCAAAACCACCCCATTAGCGTTGTCTTGTGAGCCGTCTGGGTAAGCGAGAAAGACGTTATCAAACGCGCCAGAGTCTCGGACTTGTTTCAAGTGCGTAACTAGAGAACGCTTTTCTGAATCGGAAGAGAGTGACGTCAGTGCTCGCTCTTTTGAGAGTAACCAGTCCTTTACGTATTGATTGTAAGATGCGCTGGTGCTCTCTAGTCGTTGCGCGACTTCGACATCCAGTCTGTTTAATGAATCTCGAAAAGACAGCCCTTCTACCAGCACTCCCCCGAGAATGATGGCAGCACTGGCAGAGATTGCCAGTTTGTTTTTTAATGATAGATTTTTGAACATAAAGCGAATAATAGATCTTTGAATAATAGTTGTTGTGTTTTTATTCTCATCAGGACTCACCGAGCCGTTGAATATGCAGCAGAAAGTCAGATTCGAATCTGTTCAATAATTATATTTTATTGCTCAAAATAAATACTGACTCCATGTCGCGATTTTGAGTTTTACATCAAATAAGAAAAAGGCTTTTAAGCTGTGTTATTTATCTATTTGTAAAGTAAGGATTTGTCTATTTTTGTAAATGATAATTGATTTCATTAAAAGGTGATTTACGTCACGTTTGAGTAGTAAATAATCCATTAAAAATGTGAAGGTCATCGAACGAGGATTATATTAATCGGCTTAATCATTGTTATGGGCAATAGTTATGCGCAGTATATTGTTAGTCCCCGCGTTATTACTGTCAGGGTGTGCTCTGACACAACAATCGACGCCGATTCAGCCTGACGCCAACTGGCATGTCGACCAGTTATCGAACGGTATGAAATACCATCTTTACCCAACAAAAGACCAAGAAGTATCGGTCCGTTTGGTTCTGAATGTCGGCTCATTCCAAGAAGAAACCAATCAAAAAGGTTACGCTCACTTTGTTGAGCACATGGCGTTTAATGGCAGCACGCATTTTACCGGCAACGACGTTGTTAAACTTTTCGAGCAATCTGGTGGTAGCTTTGGTGCCGATATCAACGCCTTTACCACTTATCAGCAAACTTCTTACCAACTTGATCTTGCCAATAATACAAAGCTGGAAGATGCCCTGAAGTGGATGAGAGATATCGGAAACGGACTTCAGTTTGCTCCTGAACAAGTAGAGAAAGAGAAAGGGGTGATCCTTGGTGAATGGCGACGTGCTAACCCGGATGATAAGTCCTTTTCTATGCATGCTTATCAAGCGTCGATTGAAGGCACTATGTATGGTGAACACGACCCAATTGGTACTCGCGAAGCGATTCAAAATGCCTCATCAAGCAAGCTAAAAGCGTTTTACGACAAGTGGTACCAACCACAAAATGCCGAGTTGGTTGTGACCGGTAATATCGACGTGGATTCACTGTCCAATATTATCAAAAACAAATTCTCGAACTGGGAAAGCACCTCGGATACCGTAATAGAGAAGCGCCGCGATATTCGAGTGAACAACCAAAACCGAATCTTGCCAAGTAACACGATGGAATCACCAAGCCTTCATTTAGTGATTGAGCGTGGTCTAAGTGGCAGCACTACGATTGAACAACAGCATCAAGTGTGGCGTGATGAAGTCGCAACACAGCTAATTCAACAACGTCTGATTCGTGTACTTAATGATGCCGCTGAACCTTTTCAGTATGCTTATGCCCAGCCTTACTACTCCAACTACCAGCGCATGATGTCGGCAGGTATTTCGTTTTCGCCTGAGCGTCGTGAACAAATGCATCAAACTTTCATCAGCACGTTGGCGTCACTGAGAGATTATGGTGCGACCCAATCTGAGTTAGAGAGCATCATGTCAAATTGGCAAGGTGAGCTCGCAAATATTGATTCAGACTGGGACCAACGTAAGCCAAACAGTTATGCAGAAGCACGCGTTTTCCAAATTGACCAAGGCAGTGTGAGTCAATCAAAAGAGAGTTACGCCCAGAGTTTGTCTGAATTCATCAACAACGAGAATCTAGAGAGCATTAACACGCAATTGAATGCCTTGTTGTCTGAGCAACCAATCTTTGTGATTGGGTTAGGGAAAAGTGAAACGTCAGCTCAGTTCAATGATGTATTTACCGATCTATACAGTGCCTACCTCCAAACGGGCGAAAAACCGTTAGAGATGTATGACAAAGTGGATGGATTCTTACAGCCTACTCAAGAAGGTACCATCACCAGCATGCGTCAGGAAGCGGGTGGCTTTCAAGTTTATACGTTATCAAACGGTGTCGAAGTGTGGTTCCAAAAAGATGCCAAAGCGGGTGGTCGAGCTTATATTTACTATGCGAGCCAAGGTGGTAAAGCCGCCGTTGATCCAGCGTTATATGCTGCGTATGAAATCGCTGCAACGACGGCGATACGCAGTGGGTTAGGGGCATTTTCTGGTTCAGAGTTAGACAGTTACTTACGCAAAAATAACATTGCGCTTAGCGCGATTCTCGATGCGACCAGTCACGGTTCACAAATTACCGCGCCAACAACGCATTTAACTTACGCGTTGAATGGGTTGTACAACCTAGCGACGGAGATCAAAGTTGACGAGCGCCAGATGGCGGCAGCAAAGCAAGAGTTTAAACAGCAGAGTGGCGCTTTTTTTGAATCGCCGATGGGAAAACTGATTCAGAAAGCAAACGGTAATTCTTATTTGCCGGGTAGTCGTCATCGTATAGTGTCCAGTGACGATGTGGAGCAAGTGACTTCCGAGCAAATATTGGCGGTGCATGAGCAACTTTTCAAAACCAATGATGGTTTTAAGATGGTCATTGTGGCAAATGTCGAGCCGGAAGAAATTACGCCACTCTTGCGTAAGTATGTGGCCTCTATCGAGATGAAACCGGGTCGTTCGATTGATTACCATGTTGCGTTCAACACCGACGTGCCGGCGCGAACAGTCGTTGCGGATGGTCATGAACCTTCATCGTTGTACGTAATGCGTTTGACTAACACGAACGATTACCAACGTACGGCAAGGGATACGGTTATCGAAGATATTTTGCAACGTATCAGTAATGCGCGTGTCTTGGATATTGTGCGAGAAGAGTCTAGTCTCGATTACAGCCCAAATATTTACACCGTGACGCAAGATCGCGAACCAATCTCTGATTGGCTCTTGGAATCTCAAGTTGAGCCCGAAGACGTGGCAGTTTTAGATAGCAAGTTAGGCAAAATGTTTGATGACCTAGCTTCGAACATCACGCAAAAAGAGGTGGATACGGCAGCGAAGCAATTGGCGGTAGCGATGCAAGGATTAGATGATAACCCTGCTCAGCGCGCATGGTCGTATACTCGCTACTTGGTGCATGATTACGGCGTCGATGTGTTACTTGACGTTGAAAACGCGGCTAAGAGTGTGACATTAGAAGAAGTGAAAGCGCATGCGAGAGCGGCTTTTGGTCCACAAGCAAAGCGCTCGGTGATGATTTTAAACCCGGCCGAATAATCACTGTAGCTTCTGACGAAGCTCGTGTCTCTAGTAATAAAAAAGACGGCGTGAAAGCCGTCTTTTTTATGCACTTTAACCAAAGAGTTTACGCTGATTTACGCGCAGGTCGCTTTTCATTGTTGGTATTGTTTTCTTTCGTGCTGGCGTTCTCTTGAGTCTTCCCTTTCAGTGTCACCACTTCTTTTTCAGGTAATTCGGCCGCTTCACCAAAGAATTTACCACCAGGTTCGATGCTGAGGTTATTACTCCAGATCCTCCCACTTACAC
>Ga0215265_1097_pt1 | contig 12488 bp, 24 predicted proteins | sample JAMX8_100Endo3_C_FD_182615 | JGI IMG/M metagenome (GOLD analysis project Ga0215265, IMG submission 182615) | Enriched cells of freshwater protists from Biology Centre CAS, Ceske Budejovice, Czech Republic - JAMX8_100Endo3_C3 | ecosystem: Environmental > Aquatic > Freshwater > Unclassified ... | reverse complement strand
TACTCCCGAGAAAGCATTCGCCGAAGTTACGGACGCGGAGGCCGAGCACTTGCTGGACTACATGGTCGAGCCGAAGCGTACCGCTACGTCCCTTCTGATGCAGCGTTACGGGATGCGCGGCTGGTAGTTCAGCGCGTGCTGGTCCTGGATGAAGCACTGCCCGGTTCGCCGGGCCACCAAAACAAGAGAACGCCCCGGAGGGCAAGACTATGCAGATTCAAAATTCCCCACGGGGCCGCGCGCCAAGCTCCATAAATATGGGCTATTTGAACAACTGCCTTGCTCGCGCTGTGGCGGCTCGCCACACTGACAAAAAGGTAGCCCGGCACTGGCTACGAGAGGGGCGCAAAGAGGCAATGCTGGAGGTTGCACGGCTTGGCTCTGATCATCCTCAATGGGATCTTTTCCGCGTGAAGTTCATTCGTTTCGAAAAACGCGGCGAGAAACGTATTGCCCGCGAATGGCGGAAGCAGAAAGCCGCGATGAAGTGCGCCGTATAACCACTCTGCTCCTGTTCATCGGGCCCTCAAGGAAAAGTATTAATGACGTTAGAACAGATCAAATGGGCGAGTCAGCAATTTTGGTTTGAGTACTCGGGTGAGGATGCTGACGGAGCTTTCGTAGTTGGTCGCGACAGTTACGGCAGCAGACCCGCGCTTGTGTTTCATGATTTCGAAAAGCTGGCAGCTTGGTCCATCCAGCAACGAAATTTGTAAGCAGGAAAACTCCACCAGGTACACTCAGGCCCCGGCCTAAACCCGGGGCTGAGGCCTTAGAAGGCCGCTTTAGTGTTTGAACAATGAGCAGCACCGCGAGCGCGTGAACACCGTTCAGGGGCGTTTGTTGCCCTGCGATTCCACGCCTTCAGGAAAAGCTAAGGATCATGCGCACGGCACGAGTAATCCTTGTCGTAGAAAATTGAACTATAGATCAATATTTCGTTGACCATCTATTAACTATGGTTCAAAATACCCTGCATGAGCAAATGAAGGGGTAATCGCAATGTCGACGTGCAGCAAAGAGCTTAGGGCCCTGATTTCGAAAGCTGAAACGATGGGGGCAAAAGTCGAAGTTGGTTATGACATGGAAGCGCTGATTGCAGAAGGCCGGTCCATCATCACCGACGTGCAGGTTTCTGGTTTGAAGGGCTGCGGGCAATTCCCAATGTCAGCACTCGCGGCTGCTGAACGTCTCCGTGAACTTACAGCCTAGTAAACAGGGAAATGTAATGGCGACCATCCAGCAGATCAACGACACAACCTATTCCCTAGACGCACGGGGTTCTCATATGGTTTTGGAGCAGATAAAGAGCGGCTGGCGGATGAAAACCCGCAACGCGGCGACCCGAGTATGGGGGCTTGGGGGCGAAAGCTGGAAAGACTTCGACAGCCTTGCCGAGGTTGAAGCGAAGTACAAAAGCTGGAAGGGAATTGCCGCTTTGATTGGCATGCTAACCAGTAAACTCAGTTAGAAGCGAATAGTTCAGCTGAACCCTGAGCCCTGGCCTAGTACCGGGGCCTTTTCAGTAGAAGCACTTCATTTTTCGCGTCTATCTAATCAAAGGGATGACCATATGGCAATCAGGACCATCACCCTGGCCCGTGAAGTGGTTGAACGGGCGCATCAGCAACTGGTTTTCGCTGCAAGCGCATTCAAGGGCGCCAAGCCATCACGCGATGAATTGAGGGTAGCGCTTGCTTCGGCAGATGTTTCCGCACCTGGTGTCCCACCAGAGTTGGTCCATGACCTAGCTGGTATTGCAGTCGGCCGGACAGTGCACGTTTTCAATGGCTCGTGTCCTGATCAAGTGGAAGGTGAGTCAGCCCGTGACGATGAGTGTCCGGCGTGCCGTATCCTCCTGCGCGTTGATGCGCTTCGCACATCAGGAGAACTGTAAATGGATTTACCCTTCATCGCCCAGGCCTTTCGGGGCGCACTTGATGCACAGAAATGCGCGGGTACCCTCCCATTTCATATGCGGCAGTTTCCTAAGTGCTGCTGCGGTGTAATTTCAGAATTGCTTGGTCATTATCTAAACGTGGCAGGCTTTAAAGCGGATTTCGTCTGCGGGGCCGGTCATGCTTGGCTGGAATGTGAAGGCGTTGTGATTGATATCACTGGTGACCAGTTTGAAGGCAGGCCAGCGGTGTTCGTTGGCGATAAGGATGATTGGTACCTGTCATTGGGAGAGACAGCCAGGCGAAGCGCCACGCGCTTGAAAAACGGTGCTCATTACGGCGAAGAAAGTGATGTCCTTCGTGATGTCTTGCGCAGGGCTCAGCTAAAGGACCCAGGTGTCTAAGAGTTACTGCTTCGCTATCAGCCCGCCAACTTCGCGGGTTTTGGCAGTACCAGGGCGCCCCGATTCGCGTCCGCACCCCTGAACGACTGGAACGCTTCATATGGCAGCGAGTCGCCACGAATCGCCTTGCCACGACTGATTACCAGGCCAAGCTGAAAAGAGGACTCCATTCATGGCTAGAGACTTCCCATGGAGCACGTGCGGCTTAACATTTCAAACACGGGGGGAACTTGAGAAAGCTATTGAGACCCTCGCCACCGCCGGCACCACCCAACATCTCGTCGCAGCCAAAACGCTCATGCATGAAGCGATCAGTCTCAAAAAGCTGAGTGCGGACCAATTCACTGATATCAAAGCAAGATTGCACCTATGACAGGCCCTGGCATGCTTCCCGGTGACAATGCACGCCTGCTTGATGTATCCAATGGTAGGTGTGATTGCTCAGCCACAAAGAGACATAACCACATTCGGCTAACAGCTGATGAGTGTTCTCTAGTAAGTAGGAACGATTGATGATGGCGGCCGCAAGTCAACAATGCTACCTGGTGATTCGTACGACCCTGTATGAGGGATACTCCATCATCAAGGGCTTCGCCGATGAACAAGACGCAAAGGATTTCGAAGGCGTCCTGGTGGCGTACGAACAAACCAAACCTGAATGGCCTGAGAGTGGAGCTTCTGATGACGTCCAGGAGCTTTTTTACGCCGCTAAGGCTGCCTGGAAAGCGGTTCACCCGGGTGGCGCTGATGCTGGCGATGCTGATGGATTTGGCGTTATATCTGTACCATTTGTTGATCGTAACCGAATGGCAATAAGAGCAGGCATGCTCTGTAAATCTGCCAGGGTCAATACTCCAGACGACTCATTACTCACAGATCGGCAGCTGCTGGAACTGGCTGCGAAAGCGGCTGGCCAGAGACTAGCTGACCCAGTTGATTCTCACATCCCTAGCGGTGGCGTTTGGGTGATTGACCGCCGTGAGTTCGAGATAGTTTGGAGCCCGTTAACCAATAGGTCCGATGCGTTCCAGCTGGCCATAGACCTGAACATAAGCCTAACTTTCGATGAAATCGAGCGCCGTACAATTGCTGAGTTTGGTGATGGTGCGCAGTGCGTCCAATATTGGGATGGCGTTGTAAACGGGAAGGCCCCAGCTACATACAGAGCAGTGACAAGGGCAGCTGCTGAGATTGAGCTTGCTCGGGAGGGAGATCGAGCGTGAACGGTCGCGCTGGCGCGCAACAGGTGCCTATTGATTTCGCAGGACGGCTGAAGTGAATGGGTTGCTGAAGGAGCCTAAATAAAATGATCGAACCCGTTGCAGCAACCGCTCCTTTACCCGCATGCCCCGTGTGTAAGGCATTCGAGATGTGTCACAAATGTTATTCACATGCGCCTGGAACTGCTGCGTTTCGTCGTAACGGTTGGTACTGTTCAAGCTGTGGTGTTGGTCCACTTGAGCTTGTGTCCGCTGCGTGTGGTCCTCTTTCACAACCACATTCAACTACCTGAATTCAAACTGGTGTGCTGAGCAAAGCTGATAGGATTTATGAATATGGATAGCCAAGATACTCAGACACTTAACGTAAAGTATGAAGTTCAGTTGACGATGCGGCGGGACACCGTCTGGATTCACGCCTCTGATGGTTCGACGGTAGCCCGTTTTGGACGGATGGGGATAGATCTACACAACACCGTAGCGGACCAAATGAAGGGGATGCCTCAATGCCGCCTTTGCACCCATGGGCGCCCAAGCCACTCTGAGTGGAAGCTATTTAGAGAAAAGGCTTTTGAATGGTGGGGGGTAGAGGTGGCTGACGATGCCTTCAATCTTGCTTTGCTGGTTGAGCCGGAGCCTAAGCTACCCTTGTGGGCTGATGGTTGCGTTTCTTCCCATTCCGACGGGAGCAATCAGGTTGAATCACCTGCCGGCCACGAAAGTCAGCCCGTACCGAGTTACCCAGGACTATCGCAGGCCCCGTTATGAAAACCTATGTGGTTGATCAGAACTGGTTCCGATCAAACGCTTTGGTCGAGCTAATGGCTGAAGAGCCGACTTCCTGCTTTGTGGTACCTGACGTCGCTCTGCTGGAGATGTCTAAGAGCGCGAATTGGAAAGGGACGATGCGGCCTTCCCTTGCAGTTTTTGCTGCGGCCCCCGACCGGTTATTCGTGTCTATGAGCATCGCTGAAGCAATTCGTTATGAGTTAAGCAGTTTAAGCCCCATCAAAGCGACTCAGCTCTTACCTGACGCGTTTACTTCCTCAGGGCGGCAGATGGTATCCGAACTCGCCAGCGAGCGCCCAGAAAGCGTTTTACGCTGGATAGAGTCGGGGTTTGGTGATGCATTCAACGCCTGGCAATCGGCAGAGTTAGATAGTGAGCTGGCTAAAGCTCAACTGGTTAGCCATGTATCAGTGTTTAAAGGCCTCAAAAAGGAGGTTTTGAAGGCCATTGCGGATCCGCTGCATGCTGCATACCGTCTGGCTTTTATTAGCGCCTCTGCTGAAATGCTTGTGCAAGATCATCTGATACCAAAGCACGTCTCAGAAGCTGAAGCTGGCGCTTTCCTGGAAGAGAGGCCGCTAGTTCTGCGCTACGTAATCCTTCTGATCCGACAGTCTCTAGACTGGGCCGCAAAGGGTGGGGTAGAAGGGCTTCCCGCCGACAAGGAATTGAATAACCGGTTCGATATGGAATATGTGGTTACTGCATCATACTTTGACGGTCTTTTAAGCCGTGATAATGGGGCATGCGGGGCGTATCACGATTTACGGAAAATCTTGGAGTCATCCCCGCAGGACATCGAGGCAGCGCTGTTGAGCCTTCCCGTTGCGCCCGCTTCTCAACGTGCAGGGTGCTGAACTTGTGAAGCGCTCCACAAGCATTCAACTATGGCTCATCGTTTGCTTGTTAGCAGGTGTTGTCGCTCTGCTGGGCTACCAGCTCGTTGATGGGCTTAACCGGGGGGTAGTCGTTTCATCAAGCCGCGTGGGGAAGGCTGCCGTCTATTCTCTTGAGAATGAGCCCAGACTTTACTGGTTCACGATTGCATGGCTGTGCGTGATCGAAACCGTATTGCTCCTCCTCACCTTTGGTACCTCATGGCTCGCTGTAAAAGTCAGCGATCGCTAGAAAGGCATTGTCTGACGGAGGATCTCCCGGCTTGAATGACTGCTGAGATGAAAACAGGGGAAGCGTCATTCAAGGGTTGGCGGGATCTAGAACTAGCACACGCTTTTGTTGCATGGTAATGCCCACACCAGCCCAAGCAATCGATGGCGGCGTAAGCAGTAGGTGACGTGGGCCTTTGTTTTGCTACTTGTACTGCTCACTTCGAAAGTGAACTGCTCACCAGGTCGAGCCATGCGTTCACCTTTGCAAGGCCCATCGATAACAGGCAGTTTCACTTCAACATTGCGTTCAATCATTGAATATCTCTACAGTTTTTCTGTGTAAACATCACGCCTCATCTCTTGCTTCGGCGTAGCCTTGTGGAACTGGGCCTACAGCACAACGTCGGTATGCACGCTTCCACATTTCCAATTCGCTTTCCCATGCAGATGGGTTGGTCACACGCAGCATTTCATCGAGTTCGGTAATTTTGGTGCACTGAGAATATTCAACCTCAGTGACGCAGAAAAATTCATCTTTCACCATGTCGTATAGAGCGACACCTCCCGTCTCGGTTAAACCTTTGACCATCACGGGGCCGCTGTGCGGAACAAATGGCCACAAGAGAGTTTTGCCTGCTCGAACTTCCATCATCTTTCCTAAAGTTTTCGTTGTGGGTGCCTTGTCATTTGTGTGCGGTTTGCACCATTCCTATTCAAAACGGTGAATGGTGAAGGCCAAGCCAAACACCGATGGCTGAGCCAATGAGGACCAATGCCCAGGTCTGATAGATATTCATGATTTTCCTAAACCTTCCGAACACCTGGCCAACCGCCCAAAAGGTAGAGGGTCAATCCAGCCGAGAATGGAGCAACTACGCATGCAACTGCGGGAGCACGTCGATGGCGAGGAAGGAAGCCAATGTTCGCCACACCGACAATCAGCGCAAACATGATCCAAAACAGAAGTGCCAACACGATCCCGGCTAGGGCACCCTGCGCCCTGTCTTCGACTGTCAAAAGAACGCCGGCGACGATAGAACCCATGAGAATACTAACTTCCATTTTTCCAGGCCTACTGGTCAGTTTCTTGGCCATCGCTGCATTACTCCTATTTGAGTTGGTGCCTTGTGGTAGTGGGTGCGCGCCTGTGGTTTCACTGGAAGGGCTAGCACCTTCCGCTGTCCGCCACTCGCAGGCCCTATCGGAGTCGTCGTGCACCCACTCCAAAAGACACCATCTGTTGCTGAGTTACGGGACCGCCGGCCGTCCTCTAACCGGTGGTCCAGCTAGGATCTTCAGGATCGATCAGGGATGCCGCATACACAGTCATCTTTTTCTTGGTATCCACACGTTCAACAGTCCAAGTCTCATTGTCACCATGTCCGCAACCATCCAGGGTGCGCACCAGACTTCCGCTTTTGGTAAATCGATATTCGGTGTCCGGTTTTATCCGCGACGCAGCACCGCTTTTCTTGAGCAGGCTGTAACCCAATCCTAAAGTTCTGCCTGACGACCTACAGTTCAACAGCTCCTTCTCAGCGAGAGCCGCGCCATCCTTATTGATTGCAGGGCCCCAGTCTGTGATGTTGTATATCCCCTTAGCTTTTTGGATCTTGACGCCGGCTTGTTGGTCGGCTTGCTTGATCAAATCCATCACCGTCTTATTTGAAAGTCCGGTAGCTGAGGCGATCATTGTAAGGGTCGCACCTTGCGTTGAGCTGATAGCTGCCAGCACAGTCAGCATGCGGCGGAAATCGCCTTTCGGGTAGCTCGCTGGAGCGGTCATGCGATGCCTCGATAGTGTGTTTAACGCACCCATAATAGGTGCCTGATCTTTGTTTTGTCACCCTTGAAAGGGAATGACGTTTTTGATCCTCGCCTTTAGGTTTCTGGCTCACCCTTGTGGAAAGTAGATCGGATAAGTGGGCTGTTCGTCATTGCCCCATGCCGAACCAGGCATGCAATTGTTTTCCATCCACAAGCTTGAGGTTTGTCCCCTCAACAAATGCCTTTGCAGATTTTGTAAATTCACCTGACGTGATCACAAACCCGCCTTCAGCGGCGTGCGCTGAAATAATGCCGTAGACCTCTCTTACTACCTGGACACCAACCTTGTTCGCCTTCCACTGCTTACACTGAACCAGATAGCGTTTTTTATGCCGATACAGGATCAGATCTATTCCGCCATCGGCGCCCGCGCTCGTTTCCGAGACACTGAAGCCCATTTTCTTAAAATGCTCACCGACCATTTGCTCAAACTCCAGCCACGAGAGTGCACCAATAGCTGAGCGTAAATCCTCATGCTTGGTTAGGCGCAGGTACTGCTTAGCTTTCACCCGATCAGAAAAATGGTTTTGATAAATGCTGCGACCGTTAGACCTTGGTCGGAAGAGCGCTTCGATAAGACCAACTGTTGCGCACAACAGGAAGAGTGCTGGGAAGGCACGAGCTGCAATCAGCACTCCATACCAGACAATTTGTTCGATGAGTCCGAGCACGCTCACCCGATCGTGCAATGCGAGGTTCGAGAGATCCAGAGCGCCGGCCCCATAATAAATAATTGCGGCAATCGCGAGGTTCAGCCACCAAGGCAAAATTGTTGCAATCGCTATAGGGTTCATTTCGGTGTTCCTTTTTCTTCGTCCCAAGGTCTGCATCCGCCTTTGCCTACTTCGGCACTATGTGTATTCGTTGAACATCAAAAGTTCGCTTGACTATTTGTTTGAGCTGGCGGTTTTCTCTGCTTTGAATTTGTAGATGGATTGATCCGATTCAAGATAGGTGCCATCAAAGACGATGGATATGCCTTGGCCGTACTCGGTAAGGGACTCGTCCATTAGTGGTTTTGGCGATGAGCCCGGCGCTACGAGCCATCCGACAATTGCTGTTTTTCCGCCCACCAACCCAACACATATCTTTTGTTGAACCCTTGCGGTGAAGCCCCCGTGCATGCTCACAACACTTGCAACTCCAACTGCGCACTCTCCTGAGACAACGGTAAAGTTGACAGTTGGTTGGGTGACATCCTGCCGATTTGCCGCCAAATATTTTGGCGTGAATGAAACGGTCCAAGTCGATCCGTCTCCTTTACCTGCTGGCTTGATGTTCTCAATCGGCCAAATTTCCATCGGTTCCGCAGCGTTGGCGACGCTAGCAAACAGAATGAGTGCCAGTGCACAGAAAAACTTCATGAGAATTCCTTTAATTGATGTGGGCGCGGAACCGCCAAGGTGCACGACAGAGGCGGGCAGGGCGGTTGGTTCAGATTGAACCGAAGTGGTTAGTGAAGGGGCGTTTTTTCTGAAGCGTGCGCCCAAGGTAATGGCTGCATCACCCTGGGCGTCGTTACAAACAGATTCTTCGGCTGATTACTCTTCTAAAACCTTGACCTGGTGCACAGTGGCCAACAGGACATAGTTATGGCCGCCGCTAGACCACGTCGTGACTTGAGTGTCACCAATGGCTAGTTCCCGAGTCGTTGATGCGGTGTTTGAAGCTGCACTGTTTTGGACTTGCTGATCAACTGTCACTTTGCTCAGAACGTTTTCCGTGTGTTCTTTCCCATGTACTGGATAAAAGGTAAACGTGTAGTCGGTAGCGTCAGAGGTGGGGAGTTTGTTGCCCTGCTTGTCGGTTGCTACGCCGCGACCAGATTCTGATGTACGTGCTTGTATCGACTCATTGAAAAAAACGTCTTGGGTGATGCTGGCCACCAGACGCACCTCTGAAGGATCGAGCACCTTTGTTAAAACCTTGTTGGCCTGGCCCTGCGAGGCTTTGACGATGTGCGGCAACTGGATTGGTTTTGAGACCTCGAATACTTCCAGCCCATATACAACCATCTGATTAGAGGTAGTTTCGGCTGAGCAGTACCCGGACACACTGCTCATTGAAAAAGCCAAAAGCATGATCGCGTAACAACGTTTGAGGATGCCTGTTTTCACTTCAAATTCCTTTCATGATTGATAATCCACTTGCCTGTGGTGGAAGCGGAACGGCAGACCAAAGCCTGCCCTGGTACCTAGTTGTCGGTCAGCATGCCGACAAAAAGATAGTGTTTGCCAGAGTGTTCCCAGCCAAAAGCCTGAACCTTTCCACCCTCGACCTGAGATGTGTTAGAGACTCTTTTTGTCGAGATCTGAGCTTTGTTGTCAGTGCTATCTTGCTGAAGCCGAATCGAACTGCTGACCACGCCTTTGCTGCCAGGTGTTTTGCTGAATACGTAATCTCCCTTCACCCCCTTCGAGGACATCACGCGGTTGCCGGACAGCTCTTGGGAGAGATTGGTGAAAGTAGCTTTCTGTCCTGAAACACCTGCAAAGTCAAAGACCGCCACCAGGGAGTACTGCTGGGCACCAAACACAGAGTTGAGGGTTTTGGCCACAACAGGTGCCGACAAGCCGGCCAGCTGTTCGGGGGACAAATCCTTGGGCACCTCAAAGATGGCAACGCGCATGGAGATGGCAGTTGGTGCAGTCAATAGCGACGGCTCGCTGATGTGGGTGTCAGAAAATGCTGGGGCTCCCAAAAGCATTGAAAGTCCCAAGCTGACCAGAGTTTTTTTAAGCATGAAAAGCCTTCTGTCTAAGCTGGCGCTAGTAGCTACTTAACGCCGCGCGATTAATTTATAAAGGGGCACAATGTTAGTCGGCACAATTCTTCATTTCTTAACGTTTTGCCTTTCCAGCCTATCGAGCTGCGTGATGTCCCACTACCATTCCAACTGGTAATTGGTGGATTGGCCTGGGATGTCTACGCAAATGGCGTCAGGGAGGTCCTGGGCGTCGTCCATGACCACTTCTCCAATTGTGGTGTAAGCCAAGCGCACACCATGTCTACCAATGAGTGATAGCACCGCATCTTCAGGCCGCTTCGGGTTTGGAGGGCTTTTCATGCTTTTGTCCGTCAGCCACAAGCTGTCTCCGTCGCTCAGCTCCAGCACGAGTACGCGATCATTAGGGCCAACCGCTGCAAGGACAAATCCATATGTGGTCGGATCAACTGCAAAACGACCGCAAGATGAGAGCATCGGATTACGTATTTCATCATCTTCAAAAATGAAAGCTAATTTGCATGGGCTGTATGGCGCCTCAATGAGCGCTCCAGCTTCAGAAAGACAAAACATGATTGAGCTCCATGGAAGAAACTCGTTCGATTATGGTTCGTTTAACGAACTGGTCAAGTTCTTTTAACGCACTTTCCAATTGGACATGTGCTTTTGGGTAGAGTGTGAAGCGCCTTAACAGGAAGTGAGCATTTCCTGATGGGTGACTGATAGGGTGTGGAGTCACGCTCTTCGTTATGTCATCCCATGCGCATGCTTGGCGATGAAGCCTCGACGGGATCCACTGAGTCAATTTCGATCTCATCTGCTAACCGAATTGATAACTCAGCTGCTAGTCTGCTCCTGACCTCGCTAAGTGCCTGCCCTAGCAGGTTTAGACCCTGCCACTGGCTCTGATCCAGAATTCTCGGATCATTCTCTCCTAATCCGACTCCCCAAATTCGGTCCCAAGGGCTGGCCTCGACCAATAGTGATTCTCCAGTCTCTAGAAGAGCTTCCTTGAGCGCTGGATTTTGGGAAAACTTCGCATAACAGCCTAAGGCTACTATCCGACTTCTGCGCTCAACCCACGTAGCCTCGTCATAACCTGCAACGGTTCGACCAATTGCTTTTTGGGCTTTGGGGTGGGGGGCAGCAAGAATTTTGGCTGCCGCAGCCTCATCGCCAAAGAGCTTCGCCTTACAAAACATCATGAACTGCTCAACACAATTGAAGCGCAGGTTTTTTACTTGAAAGTCAGCAATGTACCAATTCGACAGGGGATCATGTGCAGCAAAGAAAAGCGTCATATTCCCTTTGGTAATCATATGAATCTTTCCATCGACTTTTAGAAGAATGCTATTGGATGCAGGGTTTTGGATTGTTACGTGTGTCAGTGTTTTTGGGCTCGGTCTGGCACCCAGTACGGCTCAATACTGCTCAGCCTCGCCTCAAAACCTTTCTGCTTTAGGCAGTCAGTAACGATCGGTGTAAAGCCTTCAGCGGTGGTTAACTGTATAGCTCCATTTGGCCAGCGTTCGAAGAGGCCGAGCACTTCCCCGTTATCAGGGTCGGCAGGAACCAATCTGCCATCCTCTTCAAAGACCTGAAAATCACACTGATGGCCGTTCATCAGCTTAGCTGTCCCACTTAGGTTTGAGTTTTCCGCTTGGTCACATCCCACAAGCAGCGCGGTCAGGCAGGCCATCAAACAAAGATTTTTTTTCATCGCTATTACCGTGCGTTTTTTGGGCGTAACACCCGGGGAAGCCAGGTTGTTATGCGTTTTTCATGAGAGAGATATTTGGGGATGCTTACTAAAGCTTGAGGTTCGCGTCCGAGGCGCCACGCTGCTTGGCAACGTAAATGCACGCGGGTTTGATCCGGTTGGCTGCATTCAAAAGTTGCCCGACGCTCGCAGGCGAGGTAGTCGTGAAAACGTGATGCCCAGTTTGAGGGGGTGATACGTTATCTTCGGCCTTTGCAGCATCGCGCATTTCTTCAATGTAAAGCATGTTGAATCCCTCTTGGTTGGTTGCGCTATTACCGGGTCAATTCCATCCGCAACGTGTGCAGTTCATGGCAATGATGAGCGGGCAGAAACCTACGTTGAGGTTACTGCCCAGGTGAGCGGCTTAAATGTCTGCGGTTGCGCGCTTGATTTGGTCGAGAAGAACAGTGGGGAGGGCACTGAGTGTCAGCGTGCCGGCAGCCTCGTCGAATTTGATTTTATCACCCAACAAGTGCGCCTCGAAGCTAATGGACAAGCCCTCGGCGCGGCCGGTGAAGCGGCGGAATTGATTGAGAGTGCGCTTATCGGTCGGGATTTCAGGCGAGAGGCCGTAGTCCTTGTTGCGGATATGATCGTAGAAGGCCTTTGGCCGATCCTCATCAATCAGGCCTGAGAGTTCTTCCAGGCCCATGGGTTCGCCGAGCTTTGCCTGGCTGCTGGCGTAATCCACCAGTGTCTTAGTTTTTTCGCGGGCGGATTCGTCCGGCATATCCTCGCTTTCTACGAAGTCGCT
>Ga0215265_1096_pt1 | contig 12594 bp, 5 predicted proteins | sample JAMX8_100Endo3_C_FD_182615 | JGI IMG/M metagenome (GOLD analysis project Ga0215265, IMG submission 182615) | Enriched cells of freshwater protists from Biology Centre CAS, Ceske Budejovice, Czech Republic - JAMX8_100Endo3_C3 | ecosystem: Environmental > Aquatic > Freshwater > Unclassified ... | reverse complement strand
ACAAGTTTCTAATCCTATCTGATGCACTAACTCGACCATTTGCAAAATCGTCTCAAAATCTTTCTCTGGCGGATATTTCCAAGCTGCACCCATACAAAAACGAGACGCCCCATTTTTTTTTGCAGATTCCGCTCTACGCTTTACCTCACTAATGGCTAATAATTTATGTCGCTCAACATCTGTTGAATAATGACCACTCTGCGGACAATAGGCACAATCTTCTGGACAGCTGCCTGTTTTAACGCTACACAACACACTTAATTGCATTTGATTGAGCGAAAAATTTTTAACATGGATTGCCTGTGCTTTATATTGTAGTTCTAAAAATGGCAAATTGAATAAATTTTCAATAGTTTGATAAGTTATTGTCATATTATTTTTCTTTAACGCTGTCATGAGATCCTCTATTCTGATCACAAATTTATTGTTTAGGGAAAAAGTATCTGCTAGAATTCAATCATTGTCAACCATATATTTAATATAGGTTGACGAACAATAGGGCACATAGATAAATAAGGCAGAAAAAATTTGGACCAAATGATTCAAAAAGATCTACAGCATATATGGCATCCTTGTACACAAATGAAAGATCACCAATCCTATGGCCCCATACCAGTCAGATCAGCTAGTGGATCGTATATAACATTGAGCAACGATCACAAATTAATCGATGCGATTGCGAGTTGGTGGTGCAAATCTTTAGGTCATGGTCATCCCCGCTTAAAACGAGCCATCGAAACACAAATCAATCAATTTGAACATGTGCTCTTAGCTAACACCACCAATAACACCATCATAGCACTGTCAGAGAAACTCACACAATTGACTGATAGCTTAAACAAAGTATTTTATACAGGTGATGGCGCATCAGCCATTGAAGTTGCACTAAAAATGAGTATACACAGCAGAGTACTGACTGGGCAAAAATCTAAAAATAAGTTTGTAAAACTTAAACATGGATACCATGGAGACACCTGCGGTGCAATGAGTGTCAGTGATGTTGATATATTTAAAACACCTTATCACAATATATTATTCACGTCTTACACATTGGAACATATTCCTTATGTAACAGGACCGGAAGATCCGTTATGGACAGATGCTGATACCTATTGGCAACATACCGTTAAACAATTAGATCAATTATCCGAGCAATTAACCGGAATTATTGTAGAGCCCATCGTGCAAGGTGCCGGTGGTATGCATGTATACAGCAAACATTTTCTTCAACAACTGAGTCAATGGGCTCGTATGCATGATGTTCATTTAATCGCCGATGAAATTATGACTGGGATTGGTCGCACGGGAGACATGCTTGCCTGTCATCACGCTGATATTGAACCAGATTTTTTATGCCTCTCAAAAGGTCTCACCTCTGGGTGGATGCCATTCAGTGCAGTCCTGACTTCAGATAAAATATATGAATTATTTTATGATGATTATGAAACAGGCAAAGCATTTCTTCATTCTCATACATATTGTGGCAATGCTCTGGCAGCAGCAATTGCGTTAGAAACACTGACTATTATTGAAACTGAAAACATCTGTGATTATGTTAAAAAATTATCTCCTATTTTACTACAATTGATGCAAGAACTTGCAGCAGAAACCGGTCGATTATCTAATATCCGCCACATGGGGGCTATTGTAGCAGCTGATCTAGCGACTCATCCAAACCATCACAGAATTGGATTTATGCTATCACAGCAAGCTATCCAATTTGGTGCATTACTCAGACCAATTGGTAACACGTTATATTGGCTACCACCGTTAAATGTCAGCCTAGATACTCTAGTACAATTAAAAGACATTACCAAACAATCTATTGAACAGATCTATAAATGATTTAATAATTATTAATAACATTGCGACTTAAGCAACCACCCTTGACTAGCTGCTTAAGCAGCTAGTCAAGGACATAATGTTTATAACTTAGCTAAAACAACCATAAACAGGAACTGTATGTCGACCATTTTTAACGCGATCAATAATCCCAATTTGCATGGCAGGAGAATCTACAACACAATCGATATGGACTGTACGTTGAGGTTCAAAAATGGTAACGTGCAAAATATTATCACTAGGCCAACTAATTTCTTTATGGGCTCCCATATACCCTAATCGAACCTCATTTGCATCTATATGTTCAAGAAATTTAATCTTAACATTAGCGCTTAATTGGCTGGTGATAACCATTCCCATTTTAGCAGACCACGAATAGCTACTAGCACCAATCAATAAAATTAATGTACATAATTTAAACTTAAAACTCATCTTTTCACCTAAAATGTTATAATTTAATCAAGAAGACTAGATTTTAATCTAATTGTACAAAAAAGCAAGGCTTTTTTTACCTAAAAAAGATAATATTAAACCTTTTTGATAATTATTAAACACTAATTAGGTGTAAAAAACATCCGTAATAGTTACGAAATAATGTATTGATTAAATATAAAGCATATACTACTGTGGTTTGGGATTATTGGATAAAAATAGTACATCTTCCCGCTGCCCCAATATATCTTGCAAAACACGAACTTGTGGAGAATCAAATTGATGAGTAGTACAAATTTTTTCAACTAACTCGGCCATCGGCTGGATTTGATCCACTGAAAATAAATATTCATCAACATCATTAGTTTCAACCCAACGCTCAATAGAATGTTCCAAATATTCTAATAGTTTTTGACTATCATTTAACAATTCTAATGATTCTGTGAAAATTTGTTGGCAAGGACCTAGACTTTCTTTACCATATTGAGAGGCCTCCATGTTTTTTTGTTCTTCTCTAATCATAGACTCAGAAGAGGCTAATAACATGAACATCAATTTTTGTTTCTCCAATTCTATCGGGATTACTTCTTTTGAAAAAGCCTTTCTTCGCTGTTGAATATGTTGAAAAAAAGATGTTGATAACTTATCTTTTTCATGCCAGCTTGTTATTTGTTTAACTAATGATTGAACAGGTGAATGAGCTTTTGTATTATTCAAATTACTCTTTTTAAAATTAGAAATACTTTGTAGTAAATCTGATCTACCAACCTGCTTTGGCTTGTCAACACTAAGTGGTTTTTTATTAGGGTCAATAATTGGCGGATTTGGAATAATAGATTTTTGGCTTACCTCACTTAATTGAGATAAAGCATCAGGCTCTGAAGTTTTTAATTCCATTGTTGTATCCATTTTAATGGCTTTGGACACAGTAACATCACGCTGACTTAATAAATCACCAAATTTATTTTGCCATGTTAAATCAATGTTTTGATGTTTATATATTTCTGGTAATAATTTTGCCAACTCTATCAGATCGTCTTGCTTTGTTACGTAATGTTTCTCCTCTTGCATGGTTTCAATTTCTTCCGGTTCATACCAATCATCTTCTTGATCTAAAGCAATATTAGAAACATGCTCTAGATTAACCCAACGATCTAATGATTCGCCTAATCGTGTAACAAGCGCTGATGGATCCTGAACTAAAGCCAATGCTTCTTGGCTAATTATTTGACAATCTTCTAATATTGGTCGCTGCTCTGGAGTACTTTGACTCATTTGTCTATTGATGTAATCTTGCATTACTGCAATCGATTCAGGAGACAATGATAATAAAACAAGCATGAACTTATCTTTCATCATATTTAATTTGGCCGTTATCTCTGCTGTTCGTTCGTCAGCAGATTGTATTTGATGAATCAGTTGTGTCTGTAAATTTTCAGGCCCCTGAGTACTCATGGAACACATCGATTCAATTAATTGCTGGGCTTTGGCACTGCGAATGGCCGGCTTTTTATGCTGCTTAATTTGATCTAAGAATGATTTTTTCTTAGGTTGTGATTTAGTATTTAATGTTTTAATGGTTGGAATTGGCGGTGCTGTTGGGATATGCGTTTGCTTAGATAAGGATTCGGGTTGAATTGGTTTTTCAACTAAGGATTCATCTACGGAAGCAATATCTGATGGCAACTCGCTCTCATTAATTTTTGGGGTTGTCGATGCTTTAGTTGGCTCTTTGATTTGAACGCTTTGAGCATCAAGAGCAGGCGACTCATCAACTATCTCATTGACTTTTGAAGTTGTTGTTGGCTGAACTACTTTTTTTGTTGAGACCCTTTGAGCCCCAAGACCAAGTGGCTCATCAACTGTTGTACTAACTTTTGGGACAGTCTGCGCCTGCTTGGAAACACCAGATTGTAAACTATTACGTCGATGACCACTTAATCTAACCTTTCGACGCCAAGAAGTCTGATGGCCTTGAACATTTTTTTCAGCAGGAGACGGATATTCAAAAAAATTTAAATGTTTTTGGTAACTATCATTAATCGCTTTATTTAATGCAACGATACTAATATTATAAGACTTTAAACTGCTCATTCGTTGTTTGATAGCTTGAAATCCTTTTCGTACATTAGGCTGGCTAATGAGTTCCATCCATTGATTGCGTTGTTTATCATTAATACCAGGCAAACGATTAATAACTTTTTTAAGATTCAGAATCACCAGTTCTCTCAGATGTTTTAAATTCTCAGGTAATTCTGTTATATCTTGTATATTGGTGACAGAAATTTTTTCTAAAATCTCATTATACTTTTCAATAGCCGCAGTATTACGAGCATCCTGCAAGACTCTGTTTAAAGGCCGGACTAAACTATGATCTGTTAATTGCTCCTGAATCGTTGCAAAGCTATCTGAACTATCTATAGACAATATTAATCGTTTATCTCGTTTAGTAATAGTCGGCCATTTTTCAACAAAATTTGTTAATTTTTTAGTCAATAAACGTTTAAATACCGACACCTCTCGAATGTTCAAATTACTAATTGCCACAGCCCTCTCCTTGTACTTTATTTAACTAAATTATAGTTCATCAAGTACAAAAAATAAAAAATATGATCAGAAATAAATCATGTTTATTCAATAAGACAGCATTTTCAATTCGTTCAGCTGGATATGGTTGAGATTAACCCACTGAAAGCACATGTATAATATCTATTACTTATCAGTTTTGACTCAACAAAAAAAACCCAGGATAAACCTGGGTTTTGGGAATAAAATGCCTGGCAATGTCTTACTTTCACATAGGGAAACCCTACACTATCATCAGCGCTAAGTAGTTTCACTTCTGAGTTCGGAATGGATTCAGGTGGGTCCTACTTGCTATTGTCACCAGGCAAACTGGTTATTTAAAAAAGAAGAAAATATTTTAAATTATATGATCAAGCCGAACGGTCAATTAGTACAGGTTAGCTTCACACATTGCTGCGCTTCCACATCCTGCCTATCAACGTCGTAGTCTTCGACGGACCTTCAGGGAAATCTAATCTTGAGGCGAGCTTCCCGCTTAGATGCTTTCAGCGGTTATCCCTTCCGTACATAGCTACCCGGCAATGCTACTGGCGTAACAACCGGAACACCAGAGGTACGTCCACTCCGGTCCTCTCGTACTAGGAGCAGCTCCTCTCAAATTTCCAACGCCTACGGCAGATAGGGACCGAACTGTCTCACGACGTTCTAAACCCAGCTCGCGTACCACTTTAAATGGCGAACAGCCATACCCTTGGGACCGGCTACAGCCCCAGGATGTGATGAGCCGACATCGAGGTGCCAAACACCGCCGTCGATATGAACTCTTGGGCGGTATCAGCCTGTTATCCCCGGCGTACCTTTTATCCGTTGAGCGATGGCCCTTCCATAAAGAACCACCGGATCACTAAGACCTGCTTTCGCATCTGCTTGACCCGTCAGTCTCGCAGTTAAGCACCCTTGTTGCCTTTGCACTCAATGTGCGATTTCCGACCGCACTGAGGGTACCTTTGTGCTCCTCCGTTACACTTTGGGAGGAGACCGCCCCAGTCAAACTACCCACCATACACGGTCCCTATCCCGGATTCACGGGATGAGGTTAGAATTTCAAATAAATCAGGGTGGTATTTCAAGGTTGGCTCCACAAAAACTAGCGTTTTTGCTTCAAAGCCTCCCACCTATCCTACACAAATTTATTCAAAATTCAGTGTAAAGCTATAGTAAAGGTGCACGGGGTCTTTCCGTCTTGCCGCAGGAACACTGCATCTTAACAGCGATTTCAATTTCACTGAGTCTCAGGTGGAGACAGTATGGCCATTGTTACGCCATTCGTGCAGGTCGGAACTTACCCGACAAGGAATTTCGCTACCTTAGGACCGTTATAGTTACGGCCGCCGTTTACCGGGGCTTCGATCAAGAGCTTCACTTACGTTGACCCCATCAATTAACCTTCCGGCACCGGGCAGGCGTCACACCCTATACGTCCTCTTACGAGTTTGCAGAGTGCTGTGTTTTTAATAAACAGTCTCAGCCATCTAGTTTCTGCGACCCCCACCAGCTCCCAACGCAAGGTTGTTCACCAGCAAGGGCGTACCTTCTCCCGAAGTTACGGTACCATTTTGCCTAGTTCCTTCACCTGAGTTCTCTCAAGCGCCTTAGTATTCTCTACCCGTCTACCTGTGTCGGTTTGCGGTACGGTTTTATGTAATCGAACCTTAGCGGCTTTTCTTGGAAGTATGGTATCGGCTACTTCAATATCTAAAGATATCTCGTTATCACGTCTCAGAATTAACAAGAACCCGGATTTACCAAAGTTCTCTCCCTACTCGCTTGAACCAAGATCACCAAACACTTGGCTAACCTAACCTTCTCCGTCCCCGCATCGAAATTACATAAAGTACAGGAATATTAACCTGTTTCCCATCGATTACGCGTTTCCGCCTCACCTTAGGGGCCGACTCACCCTGCTCCGATTAACGTAGAGCAGGAAACCTTAGACTTTCGGCGTGAGGGTTTTTCACCCTCATTATCGTTACTTATGTCAGCATTCGCACTTCTGATACCTCCAGAGATCTTTTCAAATCTCCTTCACAGGCCTACAGAACGCTCCTCTACCGTACTGAATAAATTAAAATTTACTCAGTACTCGCAGCTTCGGTAAATAGTTTAAGCCCCGTTATATCTTCCGCGCAGGATGATTAGACCAGTGAGCTATTACGCTTTCTTTAAAGGATGGCTGCTTCTAAGCCAACCTCCTGGCTGTTTAAACCTTCCCACTACGTTTCCCACTTAACTATTATTTAGGGACCTTAGCTGGCGATCTGGGTTGTTTCCCTCTCCACGACGGACGTTATCACCCGCCGTGTGTCTCCCGTGCTTAAAACAGCTTGGTATTCGGAGTTTGCATCGGTTTGGTAAGCCATGACAGCCCCCTAGCCGAAACAGTGCTCTACCCCCAAGTGTCAACACACGAGGCACTACCTCAATAGCTTTCGAGGAGAACCAGCTATCTCCGAGCTTGATTAGCCTTTCACTCCTAACCACAGTTCATCCCGTGATTTTTCAACATCAGTGGGTTCGGGCCTCCAGTTCATGTTACTGAACCTTCACCCTGACCATGGTTAGATCGCTCGGTTTCGGGTCTACTCCCAGCAACTAAATCGCCCTATTCAGACTCGGTTTCCCTTCGCCTTCCCTACGCGGTTAAGCTTGCTACTGAAAGTAAGTCGCTGACCCATTATACAAAAGGTACGCGGTCACTCAATCCGAAGATTAAGCTCCCACTGCTTGTACGCATACGATTTCAGGTTCTATTTCACTCCCCTCTCCGGGGTTCTTTTCACCTTTCCCTCACGGTACTAGTTCACTATCGGTCAGTAAGGAGTATTTAGCCTTGGAGGATGGGCCCCCCATCTTCAATCAGGATAACACGTGTCCCGATCTACTTCTCGTCATTCACCATAATTACTGTTTAAAATACGGGGTTATCACCCTCTATGACAAGCCTTTCCAGACTTTTCTTCTACAGTTACTATGATGGTCTATGAACTAGGCTGGTCCCCGTTCGCTCGCCACTACTAAGGGAATCTCAATTGATTTCTTTTCCTCTGGGTACTTAGATGTTTCAGTTCTCCAGGTTTACTTAACTCACCTATGAATTCAGTGAATTATGACTCAATAACTTGAGCCGGGTTTCCCCATTCGGACATCTTCGGATCAATGTTTGTTTGCCAACTCCCCGAAGCTTTTCGCAGGCTTCCACGTCCTTCATCGTCTCTTACTGCCAAGGCATCCGCCGTATGCGCTTATTTGCTTGACCATATAACTTAAAATAATTGTACTCATTTGAATGCAATGTTCTTCTTTTAATAAATAACCAAATTTTTAAAGATCATAAACTCTTTCAACCCCTGGTGGAGCCAGGCGGGGTCGAACCGCCGACCTCCTGCTTGCAAGGCAGGCGCTCTCCCAACTGAGCTATGGCCCCGTATTGGTGGGTCTGGGTGGACTTGAACCACCGACCTCACCCTTATCAGGGGTGCGCTCTAACCAATCTGAGCTACAGACCCAAAATAATCAGACAAATGATGCGGGAGCACCCTCGCTAGTCGCATTTATTATAATTAATAAGGAGGTGATCCAGCCACAGGTTCCCCTACGGCTACCTTGTTACGACTTCACCCCAGTCATGAATCACACCGTGGTAAGCGCCCTCCTTACGGTTAAGCAACTTACTTCTGGTGCAACCCACTCCCATGGTGTGACGGGCAGTGTGTACAAGGCCCGAGAACGTATTCACCGCGACATTCTGATTCGCGATTACTAGCGATTCCGACTTCATGGAGTCGAGTTGCAGACTCCAATCCGGACTAAGAGCCGTTTTCTGGGATTTGCTTGACGTTACCGTTTTGCGACCCTCTGTACGACCCATTGTAGCACGTGTGTAGCCCTACCTATAAAGGCCATGATGACTTGACGTCGTCCCCACCTTCCTCCAGTTTATCACCGGCAGTTTTTCTAGAGTGCCCAACTTAATTGATGGCAACTAGAAATGAGGGTTGCGCTCGTTAAGGGACTTAACCCAACATCTCACGACACGAGCTGACGACAGCCATGCAGCACCTGTCACTTAGTTCCCGAAGGCACACTTTCATCTCTGAAAGCTTCTAAGGATGTCAAAGGTAGGTAAGGTTATTCGCGTTGCATCGAATTAAACCACATGCTCCACCGCTTGTGCGAGCCCCCGTCAATTCCTTTGAGTTTTAGCCTTGCGGCCGTACTCCCCAGGCGGAAAACTTATTGCATTAGCTGCGCCACTAAAAATTCTAGATTTCTAACGGCTAGTTTTCATCGTTTACAGCGTGGACTACCAGGGTATCTAATCCTGTTTGCTCCCCACGCTTTCGCGCCTCAGTGTCAGTTACAGTCCAGGAAGCCGCCTTCGCCGCTGGTATTCCTTCCGATATCTACGCATTTCACCGCTACACCGGAAATTCTACTTCCCTCTACTGCACTCTAGACAAACAGTTTTGAATGACATTCCTAAGTTGAGCTTAGGGATTTTACATCCAACACGCTTATCCACCTACGCGCCCTTTATGCCCAGTAATTCCGATTAACGCTTGCACCCTCTGTATTACCGCGGCTGCTGGCACAGAGTTAGCCGGTGCTTCTTATGTGACTAATGTCAAATAAATTGGTTATTAACCAACCTACTTTCTTCATCACCGAAAGTGCTTTACAACCCGCAGGCCTTCTTCACACACGCGGTATTGCTGGATCAGGGTTTCCCCCATTGTCCAATATTCCCCACTGCTGCCTCCCGTAGGAGTCTGGGCCGTGTCTCAGTCCCAGTGTGGCTGTTCATCCTCTCGGACCAGCTACCGATCGCAGCCTTGGTAGGCCATTACCCCACCAACAAGCTAATCGGACGCAGGCTTCTCTTAAAGTGTGAGCTTATAAATAGAGGCCCACTTTACCCCTTAGGGTATATGCGGTATTAGCCCAAGTTTCCTCGGGTTATCCCCCTCTTTAAGGTAAATTCCTACGCGTTACTCACCCGTTCGCCACTCGTCAGCCAAGACGCAAGCGCCTTGCTGTTACCGTTCGACTTGCATGTGTTAAGCATACCGCCAGCGTTCAATCTGAGCCAGGATCAAACTCTTCAATTGAAAAAAATTGACGTAACTTTCGTTATGTCAAATCATGCGCCACTTAAAAAGCAGCTATTCTTTGACTAGACGAAGGTACGCCCGCATCATTTGTCTAACTATATTGTTAAAGAGCAACTCATTTGACTGAGCTCGTCTATTGTACCGACATTTATTTGACTGTCAACATTATTTATTTTTATTTAAAAACTTAACAAATAGAGCAATGAACTGGTAAAACTGTCCAAGCAAATGGTTATAAAACAACCAAATAACGATAGATACTATTCATTTAGACTTACTGTAAAATTCAAGGGCCGTTTATTCTGGATTAGTCAGCACTTTTGCCCACCGACGCTTACCAGCTTGTATAATATAAGTTTGATTGGCTTCCAGACTAATAGCTGGATCGTCTATACGGATCTGATTGACTTTCACTGCCCCTTGGCGTATCAAACGTATCGCCTCTGAAGTACTCGCCGTTAAATGTGTTTGCTTCAGTACTTGTGGTAAAGGCATTGCTGGTATAGTAAAGGTTTGCAGATCACTTGGCTGTTTGCGTTGTTGGAATTGCTGTTCAAATATTATACGTGACTGTTCTGCTAAATCTTTACCATGTAAGATTTGAACAATTAAAGTAGCCATACGTATTTTAATATCTCGAGGATTTAATCCCTCTTCGACTTCTACCTGCCACGGTGTAACCATGGCGTTAGGAATCAACTGTAACGAGGTCAAATAATGCCACATCAAATCATCACTAATAGACATTAATTGACCAAACATATCAGCAGCAGGGGCATCTATTGCGATATAATTTTTATAGCTTTTGGACATTTTTTTCACACCATCTAGTCCAATTAGTAATGGCATAGTGAGCACAACTTGAGGCGATTGCTGGTAATGCTTCTGCATATGGCGCCCCATCAGTAGGTTAAACAGCTGATCGGTCCCTCCAAGTTCTACATCTGCTTGTATAACAACAGAATCATAGCCCTGCAATATAGGATACAAAAATTCATGGATCCCAATGGATTGGTTACCCTGATATCGTTTACAAAAATCATCTCGCTCAAGCATACGTGCAACTGTTTGCAGAGAAGCCAATCGTATCAAATCAGTCGATGTTAAGGCCGCTAACCATTCAGCATTAAATAATACCTTAGTCTGCTGTGGATCTAGCAATTTATATACCTGTTCAGTATAAGTTTTAGTATTTTGCAACACTGCCTCTTTAGACAAAGAGGGCCGAGTTTTATTGGTCCCAGAGGGATCACCAATCATGGCTGTAAAATCACCCACTAAAAAAACGATTTGATGGCCAAGTGCTTGAAGATGCCGTAATTTCAGCAATAACACCATATGCCCCAGATGTAGGTCCGGTGCCGTTGGATCAAACCCTGCTTTAATCGTTAGTGGTTGATTTTTTTTCAGCTTATCAGCCAGCTCTGCATGATTAATTAAACACTCTGCGCCTTGTAAAAAACTTTCTAAATGAGTCTCTAAATCACTGTTCACAAAATAACACCTATGATAGATTTTCAATCATGACTTGGCTAGTATTTGAAATATGCTAATATAGCTACTGTCACCAATAACAAATGTTTAATAACTTGGCACACATGCAAGAAAAACCCTACTGGTTTATTGAAAATAAAATAAACACTTCCAAATCTTTATACTTTATTACAGTAACCCTGCTTTCAGCAGGATTTATCCTCTATTGGTTTAACCAAGGCCAAATTCATTGGTCAAAAACTCATTCAAATCTTGCTGAAGATCCCCCAGCATTAACCACCATGGTCCCTGATCAACAACACCATATTATCACGATTGAGCCTGGCATGCATGTTACCGGCATTTTTCAAAATTTAAACATTCCTTATAAAGTACTGCACCAAATACTGGCCTTAGGAGCCATTACCAAGCCCTTACAACAATTACAACCTGGTAAAAAATTGCATCTTGTCGTGACCAAACAACAATTAACCCAATTAGATTACATATTTTCAGCCAATCAAACTCTGTCTATTATCCGTTCAAATCAAGACTATCAAGCAACCATTGTAGCTAATTCATTAGAGAAACACACCCGGCATGCCCATGGTTATATTACAAATTCATTGATTCAATCTGGTAAAAAACAAGGACTGCCAGATGCTATCTTACTAACCGTTGCACAAATTTTTCAATGGGAAATCGATTTTAACAAAGATATTCGCCCAGGAGATCAATTCAAAATTTTATACGAAGATCTATATTTAAACGGCGAATGCATTGAATCTGGTAAAATTTTAGCGATAGAATTTATCACCCATAATAAAACATACCAAGCCTTTCATTATACCGATCCATCGGGAGTCAGTGATTTCTACCATGCTGATGGCTCAAGCTTACAAAAACCTTTTTTAAAAGCCCCTGTACAAGCACGAATCAGTTCCCCATTTAATCTAAGTCGTAAACATCCGATCTTAAATGTTGTACGACCTCATCGTGGGATTGACTATGCCGCACCGCATGGCACCCCTATTCACGCCATTGGTGATGGGACGGTTGACTTTGTTGGCCGAAAAGGCGGTTATGGCCGAACTATCATTATCGATCATGGACAAAACTATAAGTCATTGTACGCCCATCTTTCGAGATA
>Ga0215265_1095_pt1 | contig 12826 bp, 17 predicted proteins | sample JAMX8_100Endo3_C_FD_182615 | JGI IMG/M metagenome (GOLD analysis project Ga0215265, IMG submission 182615) | Enriched cells of freshwater protists from Biology Centre CAS, Ceske Budejovice, Czech Republic - JAMX8_100Endo3_C3 | ecosystem: Environmental > Aquatic > Freshwater > Unclassified ... | reverse complement strand
TTTGATGGATTATAATGCAATTGTTATTAATTTTAGTATTGTTAGTTATTATCGTCAGTCTTGGTCGTGCTTTGTATTATCTGATATATGATGGTCCTGAGCAAACACGAGTGGTCAAAGCATTGGCTGGCCGAGTTGGGTTATCGCTTGGTTTATTTGCGTTATTAGTCTTGAGTTTTTATATGGGCTGGATAGAACCTCATGCCCTAGGCTTATCATCAATAAGGTAGCTAATATGAAGCCTGATTGGCTACATAAGTAGTTAAGTAAATGATGGTTGGCAACCAACCATTCGGTTGGGTAGCGTGTTAAAGCCAGTAAACGGTTACAAATAGCAGTAACCAGACAACATCGACAAAATGCCAGTACCATGCTGTTGCTTCAAAGGCAAAATGGCGTTTTAAAGAAAAGTGTCCGCGGATACAACGGATCAGAATAATCAGCAGCATCAGCGATCCGATCGTGACATGTAATCCATGGAAGCCCGTTAGCATGTAAAAGGTCGCGCCGTAAATACCGGCATTTAGAGTTAGATTTAAATCAGTGTAGGCGATGATATATTCTTGGATCTGTAGGTATAAAAAAAGTACTCCTAATAATACGGTCGTTGCCAGGCCGATCATGAGTTGCCAACGGCGGTTAGACTTTAATGCCCAATGAGCCCAAGTGATGGTCACCCCACTTGTTAAAAGAATCAAGGTATTAAGAGCGGGGATATGCCAGGTTTCAATGACAGCATCTGCACCGATAAATTGTGAGTTATCTGGGTTTTTTAACAATGGCCAATGAGCTTGGAAATCAGGCCATAATAAGTAATGAGTTAATAAATGATTAGAAATTTCTCCGCCTAATGAGGGGACTGAATAAAGACGAGTGTAAAATAATACAGCAAAGAAGATAGCAAAAAAGCATATTTCAGAAAAAATAAACCACAGCATGCTCCAGCGGAAAGTTTTATCGACTTGGTCATTATACATGCCTTGTTCGCTTTCTCGAATCACTGTTGCAAACCAACCGCAGGTCATCACAAATAAACACAATAATCCACCTGATAGTAGTGATGAGGCATACAAGCTATAGTGTAACCAACTGGCCGCTCCCCATGCTGTAAAAAACAAACTATAATCATTAAAACGTTGTTGTCAGTAACTGTTATGAAATATACTAGCAAAATCTTATGGCTATCATGCTACAGTTTAGGGTGGCTGTTAATCGCACATCTGTCCGTTGCACAAACTTGCCCTGAGCCGGATGAAATTGATGTCATTGAAGAAACAGTGCTTGAAAACTACAATGTCTGCTACTATGTCTCACCCTGTACAGCTTGGAAAAGCAAACTTATGGAAAAAAGACTATTTAGCTACTATAACTACACACTAGATGATTTTAAGAAAAAATTAGAGAATATAAAATTTTCTTCGGTTACTATGAAATCTAATGAAGTGACTTGTAAGTATATAAATTCTAATAGGAAGATAGCCGCTATACTCATCCACCCAGGCAAAGCCAAACCAATGGCAGGAAGCAGTAAATGGAGTAACCAATTCAACGAATGGTCATGTAGAGGCGATCACGTTGCGGACTGCCATTTCACCATCGATTAAAAAATCCAGATATCTCTATTAAATTGTTCTAAAATTTAACACTTGTTATTAAAAAAACATTGGATTTGTAACATCTATAAACCATCACACCACAAATAACTGGTAATACTATAATTTAACATCATATGCTAGACTTTAATTAAACAGGTATTAGAAGAGACCTATCATCATGGATGACGATTATAAAACGACGCTTGACTCTATGACCGATCAGCCCATAGAACAAAACGTTGAATCAGATGAAGAGAAAGCGTTAGCATTAAAGCAAGCAGCCCAGGTATTACTCGATCAGTATATACGAGAACTCAACATATATTGCCTACAACCAGAGATAGAGACTAAAGAGAAACCCAGCTATCATTATAAAAAAGGTCTCGTTATAAGAGATAATGGTGCCATTATTCGTATATCTGATATGGAGGGATTTTTTTCTGGACATAAAAGCTACCAACATTTTATTCCTATCATAGAATCTGTTGTCCAAACATTAAAAGAACGTGGGATCACCCAAATAGCTATTCGAGGAAACCTACAACTACAACATATATTGGTCAAATTTTGCTTGCAAGAAAAATACCAGATTACAGTGGTTAATTTTCGAGACGAAGATTTACCATATCCTATACAGCAAAGTGGGATATAAATACTTAAAATCATTCTCCAAGCGGTGCTATTAGGAGAACCTTGTCCCAAGCATTATGGTACATTTTAAAACATATTGCCTACGCTAACTTTGCTGTAAAAATTTACCTTTATAAGTATAATTAACAAAAGCTAAATACTAATGACCCACTGTTTTGTAAATTCTGTACCAACCTTACCTGAATCAAGATAAAACTACCGTAAGTTATCAAAAGTATACAACATGACACCCAACGAGCATTTTTATATAATAAATTTTTTTGTCCCCAATAATACTTGTCACCATAATATATGTATAACACAACTTACCTCAAACAATCTTACAGTTGGTTACTTTGTACCCTAGGATCAATAGCTTTGTGTATCTATCTTGGATATTGGCAATTACAACGTGCTCAATATAAAGACAATATCTATCATACACTCGTAACTCGAGCTCAGCATACGCCTATAGAAGCACATGAATTACAATCTCCTTGGCAGGATGCCTGGCTATTTAGAACGGTTAGCTTATTTGGAACATTTGATACAGAACATCAATTTTTATTAGCTAACCGACATTATCAACATCAAATAGGATTTCAAATTATTACACCATTTAAAATTAACCCAACCAACCAAATCGTACTCATCGATAGAGGTTGGCTACCCCAGCAATCTATAAACCTACTAACAACGCCCGAACAATCCATGCATATAACTGGGACCATCGGCCCTCCCTTAACCGTTGGTTGGACTATTGGCCCAGCAACAACACAACCTCACCAATGGCCTCAAATAATACAATTTGTTGACATCAAAACTATCCAAGAACAATTACAACATCCCATCTTACCAATGGTCATTCATCTACCTAATCAACATGTAGGTAGTTTCACGGCTCATTGGCAACCTATCACAACTCAGTCTCATCGACACCGAGCCTACGCACTACAATGGTTTTTACTGGCCATCGGGATCTTAGGCTTTACAGGTTGGATGATTAAAAAAAACGGAGAATAACATGCCACATAAGCCCGTCATCAGCCTTAGCATTTGTTTTATCATCCCATTGCTTCTAGCAATTTTACTGCATCGAGGTTACGCCACAGACTGGTTAAACCAATCTGCCCATGGCCAATTAGTAATGCTACCAAACTCGGCTAAACAAACACTTGGCGTTCAACTGCCAACAGGATATTGGCATCTTGTTTGGCTAATACATCAAGAACAGGCAGATACTTGGCAACGTGCTGATACATTGCATCGATTACGTTTAGCATTAGGTAAAAATCAAAATCGTGTACAACTACACTTAATCTCCAAATATCCTTTACAATCAATGAAACAACAAGCCCTACAACAAGAAACTCGATTTCATATTACAACTTTAGCCGATCTCAACATCCCCGCCGATACGCTCTATATTGTTGATCCACACGATCAAATCATCTTACACTTTAAACCTCATTGGCTTGCTAAAGCACTATACAAAGACTTAAATCGCTTATTAACTGTCAATCAAGGAGCATAAATGTTAAGCAACAAATCCATGATGTCATACAGCTTGGTGCTCTTGGCTTGGGTCGTCATGACCGTTGGCGCATACACTCGATTAACCGATGCTGGCTTAGGTTGTCCAGACTGGCCTGGCTGCTATGGCCAGTTGATCCCAACCTCTGCAACCATCGATACCGAGCTGCCCACCACCACAACATCAGCCAACTTAACCAAAGCCTGGACAGAAATGTTTCATCGATATCTAGCCAGCTGCCTGGGACTATTGATTATCCTCATCACGTTGTTTCAGTGGTACCGTCGGCAAAACAATATCATATATTGGTTACTGTCTGGCCTAGTAGGGATCCAAGGATTACTTGGTATGTGGACAGTCACTTGGCAACTGTATCCCCTAGTGGTATTGGCCCATTTACTAGGTGGACTATCTATCACCAGTTTATTATGGTATCAAACCATGCCCAAAACTGAACAACCTCAGACCAAAAATCATTGGCCATACTATGCCCTAACCATTGGGATAAGCTTAGCTTTACTACAAATAATCCTTGGTGGCTGGCTCAGCGCTAATTATGCAGCATTGGCTTGTACTGGTTTTCCAACTTGCAACGGATTTTGGTGGCCACCAATGGATTGGCAAGGATTGTATATCTCCTTACCGAGCATGACAACCAACTATGACGGCGGCATTTTATCCGCCCAAGCGCGAGTAGGCTTACACATGTTACATCGACTAGGAGCTTTATTTCTCGCCACATACTGTATCACATTGGCGATTTTTTTATTTAAACGCCCCCAAAAGCCTGCCACTAAACGCTGGCTATCACTGATGTTAGCACTTTTACTGTTACAAATTATGCTCGGGATACTCAACGTGATAACATTACTACCGATAACCATCGCGGTGGCCCATCATGCCGTAGCCACTTTATTTTTCTTAACCTTATTACGCATTCAATGGCAAATAAAGCAACATCCTCCTCTTGGCAACTCTACTTAACATTGTGTAAGCCCAAAGTTGTCGTACTCATTTTAATCACAACCTTGGTTGGGATGTGTCTAGCAAGTCCAACTGTGCCGACTTATCACTTAATCGTCAGCACATTACTTGGGATTGGCTGCATGGCAAGCGCTGCAGCAGTGATTAACCATTTAGCAGATCAGCAAGCCGATCGATTGATGCAACGAACACAACATCGCCCCATTGCCTCAGGACAAGTCACATCCAAACAAGCCTTAATTTTTGCAATGATGTTACTAAGCCTTGGACTGACTATCCTAATCTACTACGTGAATACCTTAACTGCCTGGCTAACTTTTCTAACACTAGTCGGTTACGCTGGAATTTACACGTATTACCTCAAACGAGCCACCCATCAAAATATTGTCATCGGCGGTTTAGCTGGCGCATTTCCACCATGTTTAGGGTGGACTGCAGTACATGCCGAACTACATCCTTATGCACTACTATTAGTATTAATTGTATTTGTCTGGACACCACCACATTTTTGGGCATTGGCGATTCATCGTCACCAAGATTATCAAAATGCCAATATCCCTATGCTGACCGTAACGCATGGGATCCAAATCACTAAATTATCGATTGTTTTGTATACTATTTTACTACTATTAGCTACATTGCTGCCCTATCTAACAGGGATGAGTGGGGCGTTATACCTCATCGCCGCTTTAAGTCTAGGTGGTCGTTTTTTATACTTATCTATAGTTTTGTATCGAACACCAATGAAAAAAGCAGCACTAACAACTTTTCGCTATTCCATTTCTTATTTATTTTTGTTATACCTAGCACTACTAATTGATCATTATGCGCAGTGATTAAATTTCAAATAAAGAGGGATTATTATGGCTAAAAATTGTACTTTTATGAATCCTCGTATCTGGTGGATTGCCGGCATTGCATTGTTTTTTGGTATTGTCTTCCAACAATGGCACCATCGACCACCTAAACCATTGATAACCAAATCAGCGACGATTTTAAATACTCCTCGTGCTATTTCAGCGTTTGAATTACAAGATCATCACAACCAAATATTTAATAATGAAACATTAAAAAATAGATGGACTTTACTATTTTTTGGGTTTACTCGCTGTGGAGGCATTTGCCCCAAGGTTATGATCCAATTAAAAAAATTGTACGATCAGTTACCATCCCATGCCCAACAACAATTACAAATAGCATTCATCAGCATCGATCCGGCTCGTGATGATCAGGCAAGTCTCAAAAAATTCGTGACCGCATTTAATAAAGATTTCTTAGGACTGCGTGGTAATGAACAACAAATCCAAGCTATGACTAAAGAATTAGGAATTGTATACATGGAGACAACCAATGAGCATGGTGAATATGATATCGATCATAGCGGAACCTTGTTATTATTCAATCCAGCAGGTCTGCTATACGCACTATTCTCTATGCCTCATGATGCTGCAAACATCGCTAGTGACTTTCAACTGATGTTAACTCATTATCGATGAACACATTACGCCACTGCTGGCTTTTGCTCCTTTTAATCAGTTGTCAGGGTTCTGAACCAGTATTCAATGATACCAATCATCAAACCGTAAAATTATCTAATCTAAAAGGACAATGGGTAGTCTTGAATTACTGGGCCAGCTGGTGTGCATCATGCTATCAAGAAATTCCGGAGCTTAATGCACTAGCCAACGATCCATCTAATCAGATTGTGGTCTTAGGTGTGAATTATGATCAAGTCGATAGTGGACAAATTGTAGCTCTTGCCACTCAGCTCGGGATCCAATTTCCAACATTGTTAACCGATCCTGGACCTTACTTAAAATTGAACCCGCCGAAGGTACTGCCAAGCTCAATTATTATCGATCCGAAAGGCCGTATCCATGCTCAGTTAGCAGGATTACAAACCAAACGAAGCATTGAAACTATGTTGACTAGTTAAACTGCCGTTTTAACGCAAAGTCTGACTGGCGAGTAAACCACGAATTAATGACTCCATACCCATAGCACGCGACCCTTTAATCAAGATATAAACTTGAGATTTCAGATGTTCTTTTAAAGCAGCGAGTAATCGATCTTTACGTTTATAATGATGCTCGACTGTCCCAAATGCATCACTGGTGTGCAGACTCAACTCTCCGTAAGTGTAACATATATCAATAGTCAATTGTTTAGCTATCTCACCAATGTGTCTATGCAACGACTCAGCTTGCGTACCTAATTCACGCATATCTCCTAGTACAAAAATTTTTTTGCCTGGCAATTTAGATAAATATTTTAATGCTTGCTCGGTCGCATAAGGACAGGCATTATAAGTATCATCTATAATGTAAGCATGATCTGATAGTTTAATAAGATTTAATCGACCAGCAACACCTTGATAACTTTGCAGTCGTTTAACAATAGTCGATAAATCCATATAATCTATCGTCGCAGCTATAGCAGCCGCAGCATTGTAAACGTGACACAATCCTGGCACTTGCAGCTCAACTGTACAAGAACCCTTAGGGGTATTGATCATACACTGACTACCATATGCTGTTTCATAGTGCTCTTCAATACAATAGGTTGCCTCAGGCGCTGTTCCAAACGTTTGAATCGTTAAATGGCCAGCCATATGCTTGAGCATATCAACATGTAAGGTATCTGTATTAATAATGGCAAGACCTGTTGGCTTAGTATATTGGAAAATTTCTGACTTAGCTGAAGCAATACCATATTCATCTTTAAAGCCTGCTAAGTGAGCATTCGCAATATTATTAATTATAGCAATATCAGGTTGAGCCATGGCAGCAATATGAGCAATATCACCCGCACCGTTGGCCCCTAATTCTAATACCATGATATCATGCTCAGCAGTCAGTCCGAGCAATGTTAATGGGACACCAATGTGATTATTTAAATTCCCAACTGTACCCAATACTCGATAGCGATCTCTTAAGATATGGCACATCATTTCCTTAACCGTTGTCTTACCACAACTACCGGTTACTGCAATACAGGGGATATCAAATTGTTGGCGATGATATGAAGCAATTTGGCCCAATGCAACTGTTGTATCAAGCACTTGCACATATGGTCCAGCTATAGGCTGTGTAACCAATGCTGCGGCTGCACCCTTGTTAAACGCTTCTTCAAGAAAGTCATGACCATCTAAATATTGACCTTGGATGGCAACAAATAATTGTCCCGGTTGAATACGCCGAGAATCTATCTCAATCCCTGCAAATGACTGTACCGGACAGTTAGTTTGTCCATGAATAATATTGCACAATTGGGCTAATAACATGCGCTCGACTCAGGGTAAAAACCATTGAAAAGCGTTAGGTTATCACCAACCCTAAAACACTGCAAATGCAAATAAAATAAACAAATTATTCTGCCCTACATTTTTAAATAAAACAATATAGGTTCGTGAATATGCAAGACAACAAACCACGACTAGAAAAATTTATAACATCTACCCACTATGCGTTAAGTCATCACAGACACTAGCATAGAAAAGATTCTCAGCTTTTATGCCACAATAAAAAAATGTCTACATATGACTACGCCGACATTTCAGTTGCATAATTAGCCAAGGAAAAGGGGCGCATACTATATTTATGATACAATCCCCCAACTTGGGTAGTCCCAAAATATTGTTTTAATTTGGTCCTTAATGTACCTCTAGCCACACCTAATACACGCGCAGCTTGTACTTGGTTACCCTTAGTAAATTTCATGGTCGCCTCGTACATCGCCGCTTCGACTTCGCCAAGAACTGACAAATTTAACGTATCTGGATCTTGATTCAAGAGCGAATTAAAATAACAATCGATAGAGCCCAAAACACACTCTCGTAATGTTTTATTTATTTTTTCAGCAGAGCCTAATGTTGAAATTTGATCAATTCCTGCCTGAATATCATTTTTAATATTCATATTGGTTATTCCTTAACAAACTTATCAAAAATTTAACAGTATGAATATTGTGCAATAACGCACAAGCTTCACGCAATATGGACAATTTCTTATTTATTTGTAAGACATTGTCCTAGTAATTATAAAAAAACCTTGCTGCCTTTAAAGCTGGTCTTGATAAAAATTTAACTATGAGTAAAATTATCAATTACTAATCGGTCATAAATGGGCAAATTAAACAACTAATCTTCAAATTTAAATTGTAATTTGCTAAAAATACCTTCTAAAGTATCTAAGTTATAATACTGTATAATTAATTTACCTTTACCCTCATTATCCATTAAAGATACAGGACAACCCATATGTTCACTTAATAAAGATTCAAGTTTTTCCTGATCAAAGCTTTGTTTTATTCTAGGCTGCTGGGCTGATGAATTTTTTACAACTCCTGCTAAATGTCTCACACTCCACCGACGTTGCCAACACTTGTTTGCATAGACAATTTGTAGTGAATCCGGTAGGCCTGCTAAAATTTTAGCGTGACCAACTGTAATACGCTGTTTAATCAATAGATCCCGCACAGGCTCCATTAATTTCAGCAATCGTAAACTATTGGTAATCTTGGCTCTTGATTGCCCAATTATAAGCGCAATATCTTCATGACCATAACCAAAGGTTTCAATCAATCTGCTATAAGCTTCCGCTTCCTCGATTGGATTTAAGTCTGCTCGTATTAAATTCTCAACCATGGCAACGCCAGCGGCTTGTTCATCATTGAACGTATGAACCAAGCATTTTATAGTCTTCAAATCAATACGCTGAGCAGCACGCCAACGCCGCTCGCCAGCTATAATTTCAAACTTATCACCTGTCAATGGACGCACTACAATGGGCTGAAGTAACCCATGCTGCTCAATAGATTTGGCCAACTCGACCATGGCACCTGGCTCAAAATATTTTCTAGGCTGAAACTGGTTGGGCACTAATAAGTCAATAGGCAATGATACCAAACGTCCACTATCTGTCTGAACGACACTCATAAGTGAATCAATAAGTATTGTTGCACAGGCTAGAACATCCCTAATTCTAACTTTGCTGCATCACTCATCCGCTCTGCTGTCCACGGCGGCTCAAACACTAATTCCACATCCACTTGATGCACCGCTTCAAATTGCAATAATTTACTTTTTATTTCCTCAATCAAAACAGGACCCATACCACAACCCGGGGCGGTTAAGGTCATAACAACAACAATCGCTGTCTTAGTACCAATGTGTTTTAATTCACATGCATAGATTAAACCTAAATCAACAATATTCACCGGGATCTCTGGATCATAACAAGTCTTCAAGACTTCCCAAACGGCAGTTTCTGAAACATCTTTATCACAATCGGGGATGTTACTCGATAGCCCTAATGTTGCTAATTGATCCGCACCAATTCTTATTAAATTTCCATTCAAATAAACGGTAGCACTACCACCCAATTGTTGGCAAACAGTCACTGTACTACCTTGAGGAATGGTCACTGGAACTGCCGTTGGAATCAAATGGCCATCAACCGCCTCTTCTAAGACAATCACTAAAGGATTGGATGAAGCACTATTCATATACTGACTCTATCTGCACGCTATGTATAATCTCAACTCATGGATTGGCAGGTTTATCATGAGCGAATCGTACTCTCATTGGCCGACCTTTGAGATCCTGACCTTCCATTTTTAAGGCATGATAAGCCGCTCGACCACTAGAGAAGGTCACAAAACCATAACCTCGTGACCGCTTAGTTCGATTGTCTCGGATAACACGAGCGTTAACAATCTCTCCAAATTGAGAAAAGGAAGCCACCAAATCTTGCTTATTTACTGTGTACACAAGATTACCAATGTACAGGGTATCATTTAATTTCTTTTTCCTAAACAACCACCTAAAAAATGTTGAGAACATGTATGACCTCCATCGATAAAATTAATAATTAATACTTCATGACATTTTTTAAACAATTCTAACAAAAATTCGTCTACTGTGAAACCAATATCCGTTTCATCTACAATCTGTATTAATTTTAACCATTTATAATCGTTGATTATAAACAAAATATACAGATATAATTTGAACCATTACAAGGAGAAAACTATGGTGTGTTCACAAGAGACGATTTCACAACTTTTAATATACTCAAAACATTGGCTGTATGCGCTGATCATTCTTTTTCTCGGTTACACTGTCAATCGATATGTCACCAAGAAATTGGTAAAAAATCTTAAAGAAAAAACTACGGCTCAGCAATTGATTATTATTAAAAAATCTGTCTCCTACAGCCTGTCGGTTGTCACAATTATTGTTGCCTTACAGCAAATAGGCCTATCACTTAGCGGACTACTTGGCGTTGCTGGGATACTGAGTGTAGCGATTGGATTTGCTGCTCAAAATTCTATTGCCAACATCATCAGTGGCTTATTTCTTTTCTTTGAACAACCATTTGTCATTGGTGATACCATAAAAATACACGACCATATTGGTCAAGTAAAATCCATTGATTTGTTATCAGTAAAAATTCTAAAATCCGATCGTAGCCTATTGCGAGTCCCCAATGAATCGATGCTCAAATCAGACATCATTAATATGTCTCATATACCGACTCAACGCTAAGTTGATTTAGGGAGCACTCGAACTAACGTAATATAATGGCCTTTCATTTCCCAAACCACTACGGTAAAATGTTCAAATTCAAGTTGCTCTTTTGCTAATGGTAGACGCTCTAACGTCTCGGTAATCAAACCACCGATAGTATTCGCTTTAATCGCGGATAATTCAATATTTAAGGCTTTTTCAATCGTAAATAATGGCGTGCTCCCTTTCATTAAATAAGAACCATCACTTAATTTGAACCCGTCATTATGGGTCTGATTAAATTCATCGTGAATATTACCCAATAAGGCCCAAAGCATATGATCGAGAGTAATAAAACCAATGGTATGCTCATAGCAAGTACGAACAATAGCAAAATGTGAGGACCCATCTTTAAATTTTTTGAACAAATCGGCAACTAATAATTCCGGGTCAACTACCAAAATAGGCCGGATCACAGCTTTAAAATCAATCGCTTGTTTAGTCTGCAAATACAAAAATAAATCTTTAACATGCACAAGTCCTATTATTTTATCCTGTGCTGGATCATAAACAGGATATCGACTGTAGTGGGTTGCTGCCATTTTAGCCAACATAGTATCCATCGAATCTGTAGTTTGCAAAGAACTCATATCATCAATAGGCTTCATCAAATCGGCCACTTTCAAATCAGAAAACCCTAACGTATTTTCCAAAATGGATAATTCCTGATCGTTTAATTGCTCATCTGAACGATTGTTACTAATAATTAATCGCAACTCTTCAGATGTATAACGCGACTCGGCAATATTAGGATCGGAGACGCCTACTAGCTTTAGAATAATAAATGCACAACTGTTAAGAAATTTAATCACTGGATAAAATAGCCAATAAAAGCCATACAAAGGCAAAGCAGTCCACAAGACTATCATTTGGGCATGACGAATAGCCAATGATTTAGGAGCTAGCTCACCAATCACAATATGCAAAAAAGTAATCAGCATAAAACTCATCACCACACTTATAGTCTTGAGCCAATCGACAGAAATAGTAAACCATTGGCTTAAAAGTGGCTTGATCAATTGAACAAATGCAGGCTCCCCAATCCAACCCAAACCCAATGATGCAAAGGTGATCCCCAGTTGACACGCAGATAAATAAACATCTAGATTTGCATAAATTTGTTTCAATATTTTTTCTTGAAAACCATATAGATAATTAAATTCGACCAATTGAGTAGCACGAATTCTTACCAATCCGAATTCAGCCGCCACAAACAGTGCATTTAGCAAAATTAATGCCGATGCGATACCAATGAGAGATAGATGCATACAAAAATAACTACACTTTAATTTAACATTAGTTTCAATAATATTGAATCTTTTTTAATCGATCGATGTGCTTTAAAATCGACCTATAGTAGCAGATTTTTAATTCAATGTATGTAGTCGTTTTTACAGGCCAACATCAAACGATCTGCCTAAAACATCTATATATAAATTAATCAATCATTTAAAAGGCGTATCTAAAAACACAATGCCTTGTACTAAAACAATACTATTGAAAGCACATCTTGTC
>Ga0215265_1093_pt1 | contig 13359 bp, 11 predicted proteins | sample JAMX8_100Endo3_C_FD_182615 | JGI IMG/M metagenome (GOLD analysis project Ga0215265, IMG submission 182615) | Enriched cells of freshwater protists from Biology Centre CAS, Ceske Budejovice, Czech Republic - JAMX8_100Endo3_C3 | ecosystem: Environmental > Aquatic > Freshwater > Unclassified ... | reverse complement strand
CTTAAAACCGAGCATTATGGACAACACCATATTCAACTGGCAGATACTTTAAATAATCTAGGGGATGTAGAGCGTGAGTTAGGCAATTATGAGCAAGCGAAAGACTATTTGACTCGAGCGCTCGCGCTTCAAACCGAGCATTATGGTGAAGACCATATTCAACTGGCTCTCACTCTTGTGAATCTAGGGAATGTAGAGAGTGATTTAGGGGAGTATAGGCAAGCGAAAGGGTATTTGACTCGAGCGCTCACGCTTCAAACCCAGCATTATGGCAAAGACCATATTCAACTGGCTAATACTTTACATAATCTAGGGACTGTAGAGAGTGATTTAGGCAATTATGAGCAAGCGAAAGAGTATTATGAGAAGGCGCTCACGCTTCAAACCAAGCATTATGGAGAACGTCATATTCAACTGGCTCTCACTCTTATGAATCTAGGGGCTGTAGAGTTAAGATTAGGGGAGTATGGGCAAGCGAAAGACTATTTGACTCGAGCGCTCATGCTTGAAACTGAGCACCATGGCAAACATAACATATAATCGTAGCCACTTCAAAAAAGCCAGAGACCGTAGAACTGATGAGTTACTATAAAATTATCACCTCAAATTTACCAATGTAAGACAAAAAACACCTAAAATTAAGTCATTATAAAGACTTAAAACCATTACAGTATACAAGCAATACTAAAACTCAATTTTAATTTATAACATAATCAATAGTTTATACTGCTTGCTCTATTACTTGTTCGACTATAAACTGTAACTCATCTTTTACTTCACTGACAACAATTTTAGATCCAGGTGGGAACTTGCCGGCTAATAAATCTATAGCCAAAGGATTTTCTAAATATTGCTGCACTGCACGTTTAAGTGGACGAGCCCCATAGGTTGCATCAAACCCAATGTTCGCTAAATAGGTTAATACACGCTCATCAGCTTGCAGTTTAATATTTTGTTGTTCCAACCGTTTGATTAAAGCATTGATTTGGATTTGAGCAATTTGTTTAATATGGTCTTGGGTCAGATTATGGAAAACCACTAACTCATCAATACGATTGATAAATTCAGGTCTAAAGACTTGTTTTAAACACTCTAAGACTAATCCTTGCATATGTTTGAAATCTAAATCTTTACCCTGTCCTTGAATCACATCTGAACCAACATTAGAAGTCATCAAAATCACTGTATTACGAAAGTCTATGGTTCGTCCTTGTCCATCGGTTAAACGACCATCATCTAACACTTGTAATAAAATATTAAATACATCATGATGTGCTTTTTCAATTTCGTCTAATAAAATCACTGAATATGGACGACGACGCACTAATTCGGTTAAATAACCACCTTGCTCGTATCCCACATACCCAGGTGGCGCGCCAATCAAACGAGCCACTGAATGTTTTTCCATATACTCAGACATATCGATACGAACCATGGCAGCTTCTGTATCAAATAAAAACTCTGTTAAGGCTTTCGATAATTCTGTCTTCCCAACACCGGTAGGACCTAACAACAAAAATGAGCCAACGGGTCGTTTAGGATCGGCCAACCCTGAGCGAGCTCGACGAATAGCATTGGCAATCACATGAACCGCTGGTTCCTGGGCGATCACTCGCTGATGTAACACATGCTCCATATTTAATAATTTTTCTTTTTCTCCTTGTAACATTTTGGCAACGGGGATCCCAGTCCAACGTGCTACCACTTGAGCAACTTCTTCTTCACCAACTTTATTACGCAATAATTGCATCGCACTGCGATCGATTTGCTCTAATTGTTGCTGTTGTTTTTCTAAATCGGGTAAAATGCCATATTGAATTTCTGACATTTTAGATAAATCACCACGTCGTTTAGCTGCTTCTAAATCAATACGAGCCTGATCTAATGACTCTTTAATTTGCTGAGCACCTTGCAATTTCATTTTCTCTGATTTCCAAACCTCTTCTAAATCGGCATATTGTTTATCTGCCGTATGAATGGCCTGCTCCAAATCATCAAGCCGCTTTTTAGATGCCTCATCACTTTCTTTTTTCAGTGCTTCACGCTCAATTTTTAATTGAATCAATCGACGTTCGAGTTTATCCATTTGTTCTGGTTTTGAATCAATCTCCATACGAATTTGACTGGCGGCCTCATCAATCAAATCGATAGCTTTATCAGGCAATTGTCGATCGGTAATATACCGATGAGACAAAGTTGCAGCAGCAACCACTGCCGGATCGGTAATATCTACTCCATGGTGGATAGCATAACGCTCTTTTAAACCACGTAAAATGGCAATGGTATCTTCAACGGTGGGCTCCCCAATCATAACCCGCTGAAATCGTCGTTCCAATGCTGCATCTTTTTCAATATATTGACGATATTCATCTAACGTAGTTGCACCGACACAATGCAACTCCCCACGAGCCAATGCTGGTTTGAGCATATTTCCTGCGTCCATAGCACCATCGGCTTTCCCTGCACCGACCATCATATGAATTTCATCGACAAATAAGATAATTTGGCCTTCCTGCTTAGCCAAATCTTTTAATACTGCTTTAAGGCGTTCTTCAAATTCACCCCGATATTTAGCACCAGCAATTAAAGCAGCCATGTCAAGCATTAATAAACGTTTTTGTCGCATACTTTCTGGCACTTCACCATTGACAATCCGCTGAGCCAACCCCTCAACAATCGCCGTTTTTCCAACACCAGGTTCACCAATTAACACAGGATTATTTTTAGTGCGCCGCTGTAAGACTTGAATGGTCCGACGAATTTCATCATCGCGACCGATAACTGGATCGAGCTTACCTTGGATCGCTCGCTCTGTTAAATCAACGGTATAACGGGCTAAAGACTGGCGTTTACTTTCAGCATTTGGATCGGTGACTCGATCGCCTTGACGCAATTGTTCAATTAAAGTATTCAACATCTTTAAATTAAGCCCATACTGTTTGAGTTTCTCATAAACAACATGTTTTTTCTCTAACAATGCTAAAATAAACAATTCACTAGCGATGTATTGATCGCCTCGCTTTTGAGCCAATTGATCGGTAATATTCAATAAATGCTGTAAATCCTGAGAAATATGGATCTCGCCTGGCACCCCTTGTACTTGAGGCATTGCATGTAATGATTGTGTCAACCACAATTTAAAGTCAGCCAATCGCACTTGCGCTTGCTCAAGTAATGACCCAATAACCTGATTATCCTGTTCCAGCATGGTATGCATCACATGTTGTGGCTCAATATAAGGGTGTTCACGCCCTAAGGCTAAAGATTGAGCATCAGCCAATGCTGTTTGAAATGCTGTAGTTAATTTATCCATTCTCATCATATCACCCCACATCTTTTATATACTTATTTTATAAATGGGGCTATCATTAACTAAATCAAGTGATTCAAAGAACTTGCTTTGACAAAACAATTGAGCTAATTATGACCAACAATACACAATCCACACCAGATAACCAAGATACGATATTAACTCAGCTAGTTGGCGAACTAGTTAAAGAAAAACGCAATAAGCGTCGCTGGAGTACTTTTTTTAAAATTTTATTCTTTGCGTGGTTATTCATAAGTTTTGTCACATTAAAGTCTGCACACTGGCTCAATCACTCGACATCTGAACAAGCTCATACAGCTCTTATTGATATACGTGGCAAAATTATGGAAAACGAAGTAGCTAATGCTGATGCCATTATAGATAGTTTAGGAGAAGCATTTGGCAATCCCCGCGCTAAAGCTATTATTCTACGCATCAACAGCCCAGGCGGCACGCCCGTTACGGCAGATCGGATTTTTCACGAAATCAAACGTCTAAAATCTCAAAACAGTGATAAAAAAATATATGCTGTATGTACCGATGCATGTGCCTCTGCAGCCTACTACATTGCCTCTGCAGCCGATGAAATCTATGCCAATCCATCTAGTTTAATCGGATCGATTGCCGTCTTGTATGATGGATTTGGATTTGTGGGAACCTTAGAGAAGTTAGGGGTTGAACGCAGGGTATTCGCATCGGGCGATCAAAAAAGCTTTTTAGATCCATTTACTCCAATGCAGCCTGAACAAGTAGATATCCTAAAAAGAATGCTCAGTGAACTACATGTACAATTTGTTAATGATGTTAAAGCAGGCCGCGGCGATCGACTACAAGATAATCCTGACTTATTTACTGGGTTATATTGGACAGGAGTACATGCTAAAAAATTAGGACTAATTGATGGGTTTGGAGATGCTCGATTTGTTGCACGAGAATTAGTTAAAGAAACGAACATCATCGAATATGTTGCTCAAAAAAATTATTTTGAGCGCATTGCTAAGCAGTTCGGTTTAATTGGGACCTCTATGCTCAATGCATTTAAACCATTGCAATTTATCAGTTATGAAACATCGGCACTACACTGAACAGAACCTCAGCTCTTCAAATGGATTTACATTGCTGGAGCTGATTATAGTCGTAACTATTATTGGTTTAATAGTAACCATTGCCTATCCAGTATATACCAATCATATGACAACCGCTCGCCGAGCAGAAGGCAAAACAGCATTATTAGATCTGCAAGTATTAATGGAACAATATTTTTCAACACACAATAGCTATGCAACTGCAACCATTGCTACCGATCCCATAACTGATGTATTAAGCACAGCGAATACAGCTCATGATTGGTATCGCTTGCAAATCACCAATCAAACAGCAACAACCTATACCCTAACAGCAACACCTAATGATGAACAAACTGACGCTTTATGTGGAACATTAAGCGTCGATCAGCTAGGCAATAAAGCCAATACGGGAACGGGGACGATACAACAATGCTGGGGTTAGCGGTTAGACTGACGCCGTTGACGAACAATCTCTAAGATCCACAAACCAACACCGCAGCAAATAGCCATATCTGCAACATTAAAAATTGGCCAATGATAAGAGCCTGCATAAACATGGATAAAATCAATCACATAGCCATACTGCAATCGGTCAATAATATTACCCAAGGCGCCACCAAGAATAGCACTCAATCCCCATCGTTGATACGATGCACACACCGGTAGTCGGTACAAACTTAACCCTAGCCATACACTAATACACCCAGCAATTGTCGTTAAAAGTGATGACTGCCACCAGTTCCCACCACTAAAAAAACTAAATGCAACTCCAGCATTAAATGCCAATGTTAACTTCAGACCTGGTAATATGGCTTGAGATTCGTACCATACCAATTGACTCAACGCCCAATGTTTACTCAACTGATCCAGCACTACAATCAAGCCAATCAAAACGATTGACCAGCTCCAATGAGCTCGATTGGCCTGATTATGCAATGATACGTTCACGGTCACGTTCAAGTAAATGATTCACACATCGCTGGCATAATGAGCTGTAATTCACATCTTGACCCACATCAGCACGTCGATGCCAACAGCGTTCACATTTTTCATCCGTCAACGCTTGGACAACGATTGCCAAATCCTGATCAATCGCCTCAACATCAGCTGGGCAGCTGGCATAAGGCATCACCTGAACACCGGAGGTAATTAAAATAAAATGTAATTCATCACCAAATGCCTTTAAAAAATCTTGCAACGATGGGTTGGCATAGATAATCACCAACGCATCCAACGAGGAGCCAATCAGTCTATCGATTCGGGCCTGCTCTAGCACTTTGTATATTTTGCTGCGCAATTCCAGTAATACTCGCCAATGATCGGCAGAAAAATGCAGATCTTCAATAGGCTCCAATCTCTGATACCAAGTTGACAAAAAGACAGATTCTTCCCGTTGTCCCGGCAAGTGCTGCCAAATTTCTTCTGCAGTAAAACTCAAAATAGGTGCTAGCCAGCGCACCAACGATTCTATAATATGGTACATGGTGGTTTGGCATGATCGACGAGCTCGACTATTCGATCGACTGGTGTATTGACGATCTTTAATCACATCCAAATAAAACCCACCCATATCCACAGTACAAAAATTATGAATCATTTGATAAATTTTATGAAATTGATACTCTTCATAGGCTTGTAAAATATTTTGCTGCACTTGCCAGGCTTGATTCAGGGCCCATTTATCCAATGCTAATAACTCTGATAATGGAACTTGGTCTTCATTTGGGTCAAAATCAAATAAATTAGCCAATAGATAACGAGCTGTATTACGGATCCGTCGATAGGCCTCACTCAACCGTTTTAAGATCTCATCCGATACACTAATATCAGAACGATAATCAGTTGAAGCAACCCACAATCTTAAAATATCAGCCCCTAAATGCTCAGTAATTTCGCTGGGCTTAATAATATTACCCAATGATTTTGACATTTTTCGGCCCTGTGGATCGGTAATAAACCCGTGAGTCAACACCGCTTGATATGGAGCTTGACCATGTAAGGCCACCGAGGTTAACAAAGAAGATTGAAACCAACCTCTATATTGATCAGTTCCTTCCAAATACAAATCAGCGGGATAAGTCAGTTGATCATTTTTAGCCAATACACAAGCATGACTAACCCCAGCATCAAACCAAACATCCAAGGTGTCTGTCACTTTTTGATAATCAGCCGCATCGGTGCCCAGCAATGACTCGGCAGTTAAATCATCCCACACATCTATACCGTGCTGTTCAACCCGATCGGCAATAGTTTCGATTAAAGCTACCGTTTTGGGGTGTAGGCTCTGATCTTTTTTATGAATGAACAAAGGCATTGGAGAGCCCCACAATCGTTGACGGGAAATACACCAATCAGGACGATTTTCTAACATATTCAGCATGCGCTGTTCCCCCCATGATGGGAGCCATTGAACGTGTTTGGCCACCTGCATGGCGTTTGCACGCAATTGACAAGCATCCATATCAATAAACCACTGAGGCGTTGCTCGATAAATAACCGGCGTTTTATGCCGCCAACAATGTGGATAGCTATGTTCAATTTGTTCTTGATGGATTAAAACACGACGCTGGTTCAGTACGGTTAATATTGTATCGATAGCTTCAAATATATGCAGGCCTGCAACATGAGGAGTCTCTTCATGATAATAACCACTAGCTAAAACTGGCGACGTCAACGGCAAATGATAGTGCATTCCCACCTGATAATCTTCCAACCCATGGCTAGGTGCTGTATGCACTGCACCGGTACCGTCTTCAGCCGAGACATGATCTGCTAAAATAACCGGGACCTGTCTATCTGCCAATGGATGTTGCAGCTGCAGCAATTCAAGCAAACGACCGGGCACCTGGCCAAGCACCTGATAATCAACCAGTGACCAGCGATCTGCTAAAGTCGACAATAATGCTGTCCCAACCAATAATCCAACAGAAACACCATCCAAGGTTGTTTGAATTAAACTATACGACTGATCTGGATGTACTGCTACTGCCTCATTAGCCGGGAGCGTCCAAGGAGTGGTGGTCCAAATTGGCAAAACATAATCTATTGATTCATTTAAGGGCTGGTCAAACAAAGTAAACAACCGTTTATCAAGAATTTTAAATCCAACATCTATTGCGGTAGATGATTTCATCTCATATTCAAGCTCTGCCTCAGCGAGTGCTGATTGGCAGTCCAAGCACCAATAAACAGGCTTAAATCGACGAACTACGTAACCCTTATCAATCAATTGACCTAAAATTCGCAAGACATTGGCTTCGAAGGAAAAATCCATGGTAGCATAGCGACCAGACCAATCACCAAATACAGCCAAGCGTTTAAAATCAGCTGCTTGATTAGCAATTTGACCAGCTGCATAATCTCGACAAGCTTGTCTAAAGGCTTGCTTAGACAATGTCTTGTTGGCTTGAGTCAATTGTCGTTCTACATGCAACTCAATGGGCAACCCATGACAATCCCAACCGGGAACAAATGCAGCATTCAATCCACTTAAGGTTTTTTGCTTGACAACGATATCTTTGAATACTTTATTAAATACATGCCCCATATGAATATGACCATTGGCATAAGGCGGTCCATCGTGCAAAATAAAGGTATCTCGACCCTGATACTTCGTACGTATTTTTTCATACAAATCAATCGATTGCCAATATTCCAGCCAATGCGGCTCCCGCTGAGCGAGACTTGCTTTCATGGGAAATTTGGTATGTGGTAAATTTAATGTATGCTTGTATTGTTTACTCATAGTTCACTCACTACAGGCGCTGCAGCAAAATACTGCCTAACCTTTGTAACATCTTGCTCGATTTGGTTTGCTAATTCTGTCATGTTAGCAAATTTTTTTTCATCACGAAACTTTTGTAGAAACTCCACTTCAAGCCATTGGCCATAGCAGTCTCGTTCAAAATCCAGTAAATGCACTTCTAATAGCCATTGCGTACCATCCACCGTAGGCCGATTACCGACATTGGCTATCCCTGGTTTAGCTGCTAACCCTGGTAATTTAGCTCGTACTGCAAACACGCCAACCAAGGGTGATACCAAACGATTCAAGGCGATATTGGCGGTAGGACAACCGAGAACTCGACCTCTGGCTTGCCCTCGAATAACCTCACCTTGTATGGTAAATGGACGACCTAATAATTGCTGAACAACATCAAAATTAGCCTCAGCTAACGCTTGCCGAACGGTGGTACTACTAACCCGCTGATTATTTAAATCATACGATGGCAACACTTGTAAATCAAATTGATGGCGCTGAGCTAACTGCTCTAACAATGCTTGGCCCCCTTGACGTTGATAACCAAATCGCACATCACTACCAACAATTAAGCTTTGCATACCCAACATTTTAATCAATATACGGTCTACAAAATCTTCCGGCTGACAATCAGCCAATGCCTGATTAAAGGGTAAACAAATAACAGCATCTATCCATTGAGTGGCAAATAACCGCTGTTTCTCATCCCACGAGCTCAGCCGAGGGATTCGATGGCCGAACCATTCTTGCGGCTGAGGTTCAAAACAGACAATCACCGCTGGCAACTGCTTACGAACCGCTTCCTGGCGCAGCGCTTGCAATAAATATTGGTGCGCCACATGACAGCCATCAAAATTTCCAAAACTAACCACAGCTTGGGTTCGCCATGATTTAAATGCAGCTGGATCATTAAATAACTTCATTGCTTCTATCTCTACCATGGTCCTTGTAAATCACGCCAGCGATATCCCATGCTATAAGCAATCGTTCCATAACTCAAACCACCCAAACCTAAAATAATAAATATAAATCGAATCTGTGACCATGGTGTTTGAGCACACCAAGTCGTCATTGATGGCAAGTTTGCCCACACCAACACGATCATAATCAGGCCGGCTAAGACAATAAACCAACCAAACCGCCGAGCACTATCCATGGGTTGATATTCTGTCTTAGATTTTAAACGATACCACAACCAGCCCGCTTGTAGATATGCACTCAAACTCGTTGCTAATGCCAATCCAGCATGCGCGAAAGGTCGAACCAGCACCGCATTTAATACGGCATTAACTGCCACTGAAACGATGGCAATTCGAACAGGGGTCATCACATCTTGCTGCGCATAAAAAGCCGTTGATAGCATTTTTACTAACATAAAAGCAGGTAATCCCACGCTCAATGCTAACAAGCTATTGTACACCATTTGGACATCCTGTAATGTGAATGCTCCTCGATGAAATAGCATGACCAATAGCGGTTTACCGAGCAAACACAATACAATTGTCGATGGAATCGCAATAATCCAAATCATCTGCATCGCCCAATGCAAAATTGAATGGAAGGATTGCCAAGATTGTTGAATATAACCACGAGATAAGTGAGGCAAGGTAACGGTGGCCAAGGTGACCCCAAATATACCTAAAGGAAACCCAACTAATCGCTCAGTATAATACAGCCAAGTAACACTTCCAGGTGGTAAAAATGATGCAAATAGCATATCGATGAGTTCATTTAACTGCATCACTGAAGCGCCTAAAAAAACTGGCCCCATCAATTTGAGCACCTGTTTCACACCTGGATCAGACCAATGAATATGCGGCACAATCACCCAATGATCCCAATAGAGCCTCAACCATAAAAAACACAACTGAATCAAACCGGCAACAAATACCCCTTGAGCTAAGACTATCGTTGACAGTGAGCCCTGCCATTGGCTCCAAATGGCAGCAACAATTAAACTGACATTCAGCCATATAGGAGAAGAAGCCGGAAATCCATAACTACCTTGGACATTAAGCACTGCACTTAACAATGCAACAACTGCAATACAAGGTAGGTAACCTGCAGTCCAATGCAGCATACTAACGGCTAGTCCATAGCGCTCTGATGATATATCTTGGTAAAATCCTGGAGCAAAAACCATAATCAACAACGGTGCTATCAACATCATGATCACAATCAATGGTAATAAAACCAATAACAAATTACCCAATGTACGATTTACAAATAATCGAATATTAGCCACTGACTGATTGACCTGATAATCAGACAAAATTGGAACAAATGCCTGAGAGAAAGCCCCTTCTGCAAATAGCACCCGCATAGTATTAGGGATTTTAAACGCCACTAAAAATGCATCGACCCCAGCTCCAGCTCCAAAAACAATAGCAATGATCATATCTCGCACAAATCCCATAATCCGCGAGATAAGCGTCATCGCCGACATCCAGGTCGTTGCCCGAAATAAACCTGATTTAGATTGATTTAATTTAAATTTTTTCATGTAGCGTTTTTAAGTCATCATGTACAATTTAACATTGACATTCTAGTAAATTTGATAAAAAATTGCATCTTAGCAAACAAATTAGGGAGTGCTACACTATTATGGCAAATATTAAATCAGCTGCTAAACGTGCTAGACAAAATATTAAACAAAGAGCGCACAATGTTGCCTTACGTTCAAAGCTTAGAACCTCTATTAAGCGAGTCCTGCAAACTATTGATAATAAGCAAGGCACTGAAGCCCAGTCTATGTTTCAAAGCACTCAATCACTCATTGATCGAATGGCAAGAAAGCACATTATTCATCCAAATAAAGCAGCACGACACAAAAGCCGTTTGAATAAAAAAATTAAGGCGTTATTGGTAACCACCTAATTGGTTGCCAATTGCCTGACATAACGGTCCGACGCCATCGTCCTCTAAGCTGGATACAAACCAACAAGGATATCGCTGGGCAAATTTTTCAGTCATTTTCGCTTTAAATAGTGCTAAATCTTTACAATATTTCATTTTATTAAAAATTAGCCAACGAGGCTTATGGGCTGCTTGCTCACTGTGACTCCGCAGAGCCTCTTCTATAATCTCGATCTGCTGGTCAATCTGTGCATCATCATCGCTGGAGCTATCAATGATCTGTAATAAAACCTTAGCATGTTCGATATGTTTTAAAAATTCAATACCCAGTCCTCGACCATTGACTGATTCATCAACCAATCCAGGCATATCTACAATAACAAAACTCTGTCCTCTATCGAGTTGGACCACACCTAAATTGGGATATGTGGTGGTAAAAGGATAATCAGCTATCTTCGGTTTAGCTTCGGTCATCGCTTGCAGTAAAGTAGATTTACCAGCGTTGGGCACACCCAACAACCCAACCTCAGCTAAGATTTTCAATTTCAGCTGTAGACATCGTTCATCACCGGCTGTACCCATCGTCCGAATTCTGGGAGTTTGGCGCGTACTACTTTTAAAATGAATATTACCCAATCCATGTTCACCCCCTCGAGCCACCAACAAACACTGCTGATCACGCAATAGGGTCCCTAGCAATTCACCGGTGGGCTGATTGTAAACTTCTGTTCCAATGGGGACTTCAATATATAAACTGGGGGCACTCTTACCGGTTTTTTGATTCCCTGAGCCATCTCCTCCGCGTTTGGCAACAAATCGATTTTGGTACTTAAATGGCAATAATGTATTTAATTGCAATGAGGCTTGCAAATAGACGTCACCTCCATTACCGCCATCACCCCCATCTGGGCCACCTTTAGGCATGAATGCTTCTCGCTTAAGACTCATGCACCCGTGGCCACCATGGCCAGCTTCTACATAAATGGTAGCATTATCAACAAATTTCATCGTGAAAAACCAGCGCGCAAGGGCTGAATGTAACGGTTAAATAGGATCGATCGATATATATTGACGATTTTTAGGACCTTTAACCTGAAAACGAACGCGACCTGCTACTTTAGCAAATAAAGTATGATCCCGACCAATACCAACTCGTTCACCTGGATAAAAGTGTGTCCCTCGTTGACGGACCAAAATATTACCTGGCATGACCATTTGACTGCCAAATCGTTTAACCCCTAAAAACTTAGGATTAGAATCTCGACCATTACGGGTACTCCCGCCTGCTTTTTTATGAGCCATAATCTACGATGCCTGTAAAATCTTTTCTATTTTTAACTCAGTATAATGTTGACGGTGCCCCATGCGTTTCATGTGATGCTTCCGTCTTTTAAACTTCAAAATATTAACTTTGCGATAACGCCCATGTTCTATAACGGTTGCTTGTATTCGTGCACCATCTATCCATGGTGAACCAATCTCTGTTGCTCCTGCTGTATGGATAGCTAACACTTTATCAAGCATCACATCATCGCCTGGCGCTGCATCGAGCAGTTCAACTTTGATACATGAACCTTCGGTTAGCCGGTATTGCTTACCTCCAGTTTGAATGATTGCATACATGGTATTTCCAAACTAATATCTAATATCAGACTGCTATTATCCAATAAATTGATAAAAGATCAAGTGCTTTGAATAAAATATTGTTATATAATGCCGTTTTTTAATTTTTGGATTTAGACGGAGTGACTCATGCAACCACTGGCATTACAAGCAAGCAACCGAACCCTGATTGGGAAACATGCCTCTAAGCGGATGCGGCGGCTCAATAATCAAGTGCCGGCAATTGTATATGGCGGACAAAAACCAGCCCAGGCGATTACATTTGAACCAATCGTGATTAGATCAATACTGAAAAATGACTCTTATTTTTCCAATATCTTACAATTAACCATTGACAATCAACTTGAGCTTGTGGTGTTAAAAGCAGTACAACGTCACCCGGTTAGTTCAGATATTGTGCATATGGACTTTCAACGGGTATCCGATGAACAGCCGATTAATATCCGTACAACCATTCGATTTATTAACGAAGCCATTGCTCCTGGAGTCAAACAAAACCGCGGCACAGTATTTCATCTATTAAATGAAATTGAAATCAAATGTCTGCCCAAAGATTTACCTGATCATTTAGAAGTGGATCTACAGCATTTAGCTATTGAACAATCGTTACATCTATCGGATATTTCACTGCCAGCAGGCGTTGAAATCCCAGCGCTACAACAAGGCCCTGAACATGATTTGCCCGTCGTTAGTATCCATAAACCCAAAGAACAGCTTGCCGATGATACCACTGAAACCACAGA
>Ga0215265_1092_pt1 | contig 13699 bp, 10 predicted proteins | sample JAMX8_100Endo3_C_FD_182615 | JGI IMG/M metagenome (GOLD analysis project Ga0215265, IMG submission 182615) | Enriched cells of freshwater protists from Biology Centre CAS, Ceske Budejovice, Czech Republic - JAMX8_100Endo3_C3 | ecosystem: Environmental > Aquatic > Freshwater > Unclassified ... | reverse complement strand
TCGGTTAAGAAAGCGGGTGAAGAAATTGCCGTTATGGGTATCAAATCATGGCTCGCGATGACAGATTCCAACACCGCCGTTCGCCATAAGGCGATTTTAGGTGGCGCGTTGGCTTACTTTGTATTACCAACCGATATGGTGCCTGACGTACTAGCAGGCGTCGGCTTTACCGATGACATGGCAGCGCTTACCTTAGCCGCTAACTCTGTCGGCAATGCCATTACTGAAGAACACGAAGAACGAGCCAGAGAAAAATTGAATTCGATGGCGGATTAGAAAGAGCGTTTCTAGACGCGGAGAAAACAAAAGCCCCGATGTTTCCATCGGGGCTTTCTTTTAGACAGGACTATATAATTTCAGAATGGTAATCGTAGAACGATTTAGGCGTCAGCACGTTTCAGGTGCACTTCTTCTTCGGCTACGCCTGCCATTGGATCGTTGAAGCGAGCTTCATCCAATGCGCCTTCTGATTTTGCGACAATGACGGTTACTGCACTGTCACCAGTGATGTTTACCGCGGTACGAATCATATCAAGAAGACGGTCAACACCCATGATGAGCGCGATACCTTCAAGAGGCAGACCAACTTGATTCAATACCATGGCTAGCATTACAAGACCAACACCAGGGACACCCGCAGTACCGATAGATGCCAATGTAGCTGTCATGATTACCATGAGGTAATCGCCCATAGTTAAATCAATATTGAAGGCTTGAGCAATAAAGGCGGTTGCGACACCTTGCATGATCGCCGTACCGTCCATGTTCACGGTTGCACCAAGTGGTACTGTGAACGATGATACGCGGTTCTCAACCCCCATACGGTGCTTAGCCGTTTCCATTGTCACTGGAATCGTCGCGTTTGATGATGCGGTCGAGAAAGCAAACATGATCGCGTCTTCCATCTTACGTAGGAACGTAATTGGATTTAGACCAGTGAAACCTTTTAACATTAAGCTGTAAGTGACTAGGCCGTGCAGGACAAGCGTACCCGCCAGTACTAAGAAGTACTCTGCCAAATTGACGATTGCGCCCAGACCAAGACCAGTAAATAGCTTCGCCATTAAGAAGAACACACCATAAGGCGCCAAGTTCATCAAAATCGCAACCAGTTTCATGATTACTTCATTCAGATCAGAGAAGAACGCTGCAATACGTTCACCAGGTTTGCCTGCTGCGCTGATCGCGATACCAAATAGCACTGCGAACACAATAACTTGCAGGGTTTTACCTTCAGCCATCGCACTGATAGGGTTGGTTGGGAACATATCGATGATCACCTGACCCAAAGATGGTGCTTCTGCTGATTTGAATGAACTTGCTGCGGTTAGGTCAGCGCCAGCACCTGGCTGGAACAGAGTACCCATAGTTAGAGCAAGCGTAATCGCGATAGCCGTTGTTGTAACGTAGAAAGCGAGGGTTTTACCACCCATGCGACCCAGTGTAGAAAGGTCTTTGAGGGAGCTAGTACCACAAACTAGTGAAACAAACACTAGAGGGACTACGAGCATTTTTAAGCTGGCGACGAAGATCTGTCCACCAACTTCAAATAATCCATTAACAATGTATGCGTCGACAAATCCGTTGCCGGCAAAAAGTGTGCGAATTGCAAATCCTGTCAAGATACCCGCTACCATACCCAAAATTACGCGGCTGGTTAGCGACATCGGTTTCTTGGTATTCATGAGAACACTCCTTATAGTTATGCACCTTGAGTTCACTTCAAAGCGGCGAGCAGAGTAGCAGTGGAGTGAGAAAATACGAAAGAATAATCCTCTAAATGGTTAATAGATGTGAACTTTATCACTAATAAAAATAGAGTTTTAACCAAATCTTAACTATTTGACTGGTCGAAAAGTTTGTATTTTAACACTTTTATCGAACATACAACCGATAAGAAGGAGTGTTTACATTTATTTTTGGTAGTAAATGGAGTGCATATTACCTTTAAGGAGTGTTGCTCTTGCATAACTATCTAGATTTTATTCAGGCTAGAAGCCGTCTCTTTTTGATTGTTTTTGTATTGGGCTGAACACAAGGGGCTAACGAGCCGTCTATGCCCCTGCTTATGTTATTTATCCGCTGAATTAATGAAGGTTGGTCAATGTAGATAATTGGAGGTGATCCCAACTCCAATAATTCTGATTGGTATTGCTAATACCCCCAACCCAATAGCATTGCTTCGCTAGCATGAAGCCTTCCAAACAATGCTGACCAGCCTCAGTGATATGGACGCTCTGTTCCCACCAGTCCCTTTCACGTGACTCAATCGTGATTAAAGGCGTTTGACATTGTGCTAGAGGGAGGAGTAAGGCGTAAAACATCACATCGCCCAGGTAAGGTAGAGGTTCACGTTGTTGATATTGCTCAAACCAATCTTTGATGAGAATTGAACGATTTTGAGAACTTAGGACCTCTAATGCAATCTGCTGAGTCAAGCTTAATCCTGTTTGTGAATGAGGTAACTCTTGCATATGGCGTATTAGCACGTTGAGCATATTGGGTAAGCAATCTAGATCATGCTGCTCGATCAAATTAACCATAGAGATGGGTGTCGGTGATGTGACAGCGTGCCAGGAATGTTTAGCCTGACTGAATAATTTGGCTGTCACGGGTTTACGGTATTGCCAACAAGCGCGAATAGCCTCTTTAGGCAACTGCCCCAAACCGATGAATCGCTCAGTGCCAGGGAACTGGTTCAACTCAATGATCTCTATCACCTTGTTTTCTACATTCTCTAACAAGGTTAGGGCACGAAGCAGCATTAATTGGTCATAGCTGTCATGTTCGACCCAAAAGACGATTCGTTCAAATGTATCACTGAGCAGCGTATCAATATTAGCTTGCTCAAATTTGACAATATCTTGCACTGAATCTTCACGCTTCATCACGGGCAGCAGAGTCTCTACGACATATTGGGCACGAATGGCAAGGAAGTTTTGTGGTGTTGCTGGTATGGGGCCAATACAAAGCGGATCTATTAGGGCTAAAAATGTTCCCTCGAATCCGCTGTCTTTAAGCCGTTGCTGAATATCATGCCCACAGCGGACATGGAGCGTTTTTAGCTCGCTATCAAGAGGAGGGAAGTGATTTTTGATGGCGTCTTTGTGAGCTTCTAACTCTTCGACATGCGCTTTTAATTTACTCCAACTTGGTAAACCTAATTCTCTGGCTAGCGAATGTTGAACGTCAGCTAATTGAATTGTATTGGGAGCTAATGATTCTGGTTTGGAGTGAAATCGCTTAACTCGATCCAACATCTCATCATCGTGTTGACGTATAGCTTTGAGCCTTTTTTTAGCAACGGATTTTTGTTGGTTAATGTTGATTAAGAAGCTATTTGTAGAGTTCATTTTTCACCTTTCTTATCTCTTCCACACTCGCCTAAATAGAAGCTAAAAGAAGGTAAAAACAGATTGTGCCTGCTACACAGAGCAGGGTAGAAGAGTTGCCGTGAACCAAGTTCTTTCCGCGAGTGTTGGGGGCTTTAGGCGTGAGCAGGCTGATAGTAGAGTTTCACAATCCATCATGCAACTATTCATGAGAGAGCCGCATCACAAAATATCAGCCCCATTAAAGAAGTGCTGAATAGTTTGACAGCCAATGCCTATGTAGATGCTAACAACCATCCGTTTTCTAGTAGATATGCATTACAGGATCCAGTAATAAAAAAGCCCTGCTAGGTCTAGCAGGGCTTTGTAATACATGTAGATATTAATTACTCGCTCTTGTAAGCGTAGTTATAGTAACCGTAACCATATCCGTATGAGTTTGACGCTTTCTTCTCTACGGCGTTTAGAATTACGCCTTTTACTTCCACGCCGGATTGTTCAAAGCGACCTTGTGCGACTTCAATTTCTTTCAAAGTCGTTTGATCAAAACGAGCTACCATCAGTGTTGTTCCTGCGATTGCACCAACAATGCTTGGGTCGGTAACCGCGAGTACAGGCGGCGTATCGATGATCACAAGATCGTACTGCGCCGACATTTCGTCAACAAAGCTCTTAAAGCGAGGATGCATCAAAAGCTCTGACGGGTTTGGTGGTACTTGGCCACGAGTAACCACATCTAGATTGTCGATGGATGTTGATTTAATAATATTGCTATGGGATGTCTTGCCGCTCAAATAATCAGAAAGGCCGTTATCCCAACGTAAACCAAAACATTGCTGCAAATAACCTTTACGCATATCCGCATCGATAAGCAGTACTTTCTGACCTGTTTTCGCAGCGACGGCTGCAAAGTTTGTCGATACGAACGTTTTACCGATAGATGGTGCTGGACCTGAAATCATAAGAACATTGTTCTTCGCTTCCATCATCGCAAAGTGCAGGCTAGTACGAAGACTACGCAGGGCCTCGATGGAAAGATCGGCCGGGTTAGCTTCAGCAAGAAGGACTAGCTCATCGTTGCTGCCTTTGTTTCGTTTAAGCTTGTTTGCAAATTCCAGTTGTTGAATAGATTTTGGAACGCTAGCGTAAACAGGCATACCAATCTGCTCAATTTGATCTGGTGTTTCTACACCACGGTGGAATGCCGCACGAATTAATACGAAAGCCACGCCTGCCATGCCGCCAAGCAGTGTTGCTAGCACAACGATAAGCGCTTTTTTCGGCTTGATTGGCTTCGAGAACGATTGAGCGTTATCTAAGATTCGAACGTTGCCAACGGTTCCTGCTTTAATGATGTTGAGCTCTTGAACCTTGTTCAATAGCTGGATGTAGATTTGTTGGTTTACTTCTACATCGCGCGTCATGCGTAGAACTTCACGCTGTGTTTTCGGTAACTTTTGAACTTGTTTATTAAGACGCTCTTTCTCTTTGAGTAGCGTCTCACGTTTATCAAGCAGAGACTTATAAGCCGGGTGATCTTGTGTAAAGCGCTGGCTGATTTCACTCTCTTTGAATGTCAGCTCATTTAACTGCGCTTCTAATTCAACCATCACTTTCAGCGTTGATTGAGCTTCAAGGCCTAAGTCGATAGATTCATTTTCTTGACGGAATCGATTTAAAACGTCTTCAGAAGCGGTCAGTTTTGTTTTGATGTCTGGAAGGTGGCCTTTCAAGAACTCGAGACTTTGCTCTGCCTCTGCTGAGTTTCTTTGAACGTTTTGCAAGAAGTAGTTCTGGCTAATGTCGTTCAAGATAGCTTGAATCTTAGCGCGATCTTCACCAGAGAAGCTTAAAGAAATAATCCCGGTTTGCTTACCACGTTCGCTTATCGATAAGTTTTCTTGAAGTTTATTAATTGCATCTAATTTGCTGACTTTACTCACGGTAAAGGATGCGCCGTCTTGCGCTATCATTTCTGTAGCTAAGAATTGATAGCCGTTCTTTTCAATGAGCTCGCCAACCTTACCTTCTAAAATGACGTTATTGTCATCTTCTATAAGTCTGAACGTCTGTTTTTCAGAATCAATAACTTCGAGAGTTAGAGGAATTCCAACTGCGTAAGAAGGGGTATTAAATCGTGAAACGCTCAGACTGATTTGTTCGCCTTGCAGTCGAGCTAAGCCCTTACCGATGATAGGCATGTAATTCGGAGAGACGACCGTGGTTAAGTTGAACTTATCAACTGTACCACCCAAAATCATACGAGATTTAATGATCTCAATTTCTGTTGTCGCTGATGACTCTGCTGAAAACAGCTCTCCCATATCACCAACCATCGCTGAAATACCACCGGAGCTCTTACTTTCAATTTGGATAAGAGCGTCAGCTTTGTAGATAGGTGTTGATAGAATGGCAACGCCGACGCCTATAATTGAAAATAGGACTACGGTACATAGAATGAGCCATTTGGCATCAAGAATGATCCCAAATAACTTTCCCAAATCGATCTCATCGTCGGCTTGACGTGATTGCTTAATAGTTTGTGTTGTCATTACTTTAACTTCTTAAATACCTTGCCATTGGCGTTTATTTATTTAGCCTTGCGGCTTATAGTTTTTGAGACCACGCTTTTGCTGCTTTTTCTATAAGCGTATAAGCATGTTCGAAGGCTTCTCTACTTTGTCTGTATGGATCAGGGATGTTTTTTTCATTTATCCATTGTCCAAACAGCATCGTTTTGCCTCGTGCCTCAGGAGCGACTTTGGTTAAGGCTTCTAAATGACCTTTTTCCATAACCAATATCAGATCGTATTGAGCGCAAAGCTCAGGTGTTAATTGTCGTGCTTCGTGTCCATCTAAGCTTACGCCATGTTCGTTCGCGATGGTGGTTGCCATATCATCAGCAGCTTTTCCTGTTAAATGACTTTTATCCACCGCGATTCCCGCTGACGCGACATGTTTGTTTGGTAGTAAAGACTGCAAAAGCCGCTCTCCTGTTGGAGAGCGGCAAATATTACCTACACAGACGACAAGAATATTAGAAAACAAATGCTTACCCTATTTTAAATTGTATGCCTATGATCCCAACTGAATTGCTTGCTTCTTTATATTGCACAATTGAGCTACGTAACTATTGAATGCATGCCGCAAGAGATAACTTTCTTGCGGCATGTCGTTTTTACGGCCAAGTGCGTACTCGTAGTACACCTTCGGTTAATTCGTTAAAGCCGGAAATGGTTGGAACAAGTTGAGCAATAACGCGGTTCCAACGGCTAACAGGCGCAGCTGTTACATAGACTATGTCGTATGGGTTGAGATCAAACTCTGTTCCAATCACCAAAGCAGAAGCATCAGAAACATCCAACTGATAGATGTCCGCCATTTTAGCTTCTTCTTTTGAACGTCTGATGACGAAAACGCCAGTGGCATCGGCGGAGATTTCATTAATACCACCAACGCTACTTAGAGCCTCAGTAAGGCTCATACCGCTGCGATCAATTTTGAGTAGCTTCGGATCGTTAACTTCGCCCATAACAAATACTTTTTGTGCATCGTTACGGGGAATATGAACAATATCACCTGGCTTTAGAAGACGGTTTTGAGTTAAGTCGCCTTGTTGCATCAGAGCATACAAAGAGACATTTTCAACGACACCGTTTCGCGTCAGTGTTGCATTACGCCAATCGGCTTCGGCTGCCAGTCCGCCTGCTCTATTCACGGCATCAAGAAGTGTAAGAGGAATGTTTGTGATTGGTTGTTGCCCTGGCTTGTTCACTTCGCCAGTCACATAAGTCTTTTTAGAGCGAAATGCTGCAACGCTTACATCGACTTGCGGGCTCTCAATGTATTTTGCAAGACGGTTGGCAATGTCTGCACGAATTTGGCGAACGTTTTTACCTTCAACGTGTACAACGCCAATGTAAGGGTAGAAGATCGTGCCATCCGAATGCACCCAGTTACCTGCTTCGGCTGAACTACGATATGAGCCAGCTGGGATCGTGAGCTCTGGGTGGTCCCAAATAGTAATATTTAAGATATCACCAGGTCCTACTTCGTATTCATACTTGGCGATTTCAATATCTAACTCTGGATTTGGCTTTGAAAAAGGATCTATTGAATTTAAAGAGGTCACTCGCTCCAAAGTTAAAGGATAAACCGTAACCTGCGATTCTATATCACTCGATTCAGTGCTCATTACTGTTTTGTCACTGACCGAAAGGTGGCTACCAGGCAGAGTACACCCTGTAAGAAGGATAGGAAGTACTGATATCCCCAAAAATTTATTAAATGTGTTCATTGGTTTATAACTACCGAAAGAAAGTTTGCCGACTGAAATTGATTCATTCTAATTGAACTGCATTTCATCAATGTTGACGATTTACTGCAGTTTTAAGCCTTTAGAAAGCGAGTCCATTCAGAATTATTTGTGTAATAAACACTCCAAATGGCTGCTAGCGACTTAGAGCTCTTAGTTTCATTAATGAAGGTGTAAAAATCTGACCCACAAAAAATAGTCAACTATTATCCATCTGGTTGCAATAAAGGCAACAAGATACTTAAAAAAATACTGACGAATACATGACAAAATTGTGTCTATTTAACGTTATTGAGATGAATGCATGATTTTGCACAAGTAAACAGGTGGGAATGTGAAAAAACTCATGCCAAAGTTGTATGTATACTATTTACACCATATGCAACTGCCGTTATGCTTCCTGTTGCGGTCGGATATAACAACAAATATTGGAGCTAATTTTGAAAATCAAACTTTTAACGGCAAGTGTGGCAGCAGTCCTACTAGCAGGTTGTGGTAGTGACAGCGATCCTGAGGTAAAAACATACTCAGTACAGGCTTATGATCCAGCAGTTATTAACATGAATGTTGTTGCTATTTGTGATGGTGTGCCTATTAACGCGATAGAGCGCACAACAAATTACGAAGATATGGTTGGTCAAGCTCGTTTTCAAGACCTTCGAGTTGTAGAAGCTCCAGAGGATTGTGAATTTAAGCTAACACCACCTACTGCTGAATCAGGGGTGCAAGCTAAAGATGCTAGCAATGGCAAGGTAATTACTACTTCTTACAGCATTCCGAAAGGTCTTGCAGAGGCTGGTAGTATGGTAACTGGTTCTCCTTTTTCTACTCTAGTTGCAAAAACAATGGAGAAAGAAGGACAAGTTTATACTCCTGATATTGTAAAAGATGTTTTAGTCAATATGGGCTTTGATCAGAGTACAGAACTTAATGGTTTAGATTTTACTGAGTTTTTACTAGATACAGAGTCAGTAATCGAACGTTTTGGAGCTAGTGATGCTGCTCTTGCTACTAAGTTTATCGCAACAGCCAACGTAGCTTCAGACGTTATCGCGGCAAATCCAGACGCTTCTCCTGAGTCAATCTCCGTTGCTGCAAAATCGATTACCGAAGAAGTGATTGCGAAAAATCCACATTACCCTAAAGCTAGTGCGGGTTCTGATGACGTGATTTACGTAGAGATTTCTGAAGAAGATACAAAGAACGTTGTTGAGCAGGTTGAAAAAGATATCGCTGAAGGTAAACCTGTAGATCAAATTAAACCAACTGTTCCTACCATTCCTGAAGCGAAACCTGGTAAGCCAATTAAACCAGAACCACAACCTGGAGATGGTACTGGCGCGACAGGCGGTAACTAAGCGAGTTTTTGCTGATAAATTCTAAAGGCCTCTTCAGAGGCCTTTTTTGATCCTATCGTACTGTGTTCATCACCTTTTAGTGAGCCCTTTACTGTTTAAGTAAGGCAGGATGTGCGGACGTGATTCGCCAGCCAGTTTACTGGTGACTTCTTGTGACCAAGTGCTTTGTTTTTGATTGCTCGAACGGTTTGCATAGTAGTTTTGCATGGTTTGGTCATAAGCCTGAATATCATCCAAATTTAGGTCTTGATATTGATTCTCATGCACCACGACATGAGCAGGTAGACGTGGCTTAACTTCAGGGGCTTGATCTGGATGACCAAGACACATACCAAATAAAATGGCGGTATTTTTAGGTAAGCCTAGTAACTCGTCGACTTTTTGAGCATTGTTTCGTAAGCCACCAATGTACACGCCTCCTAGTCCCATAGACTCTGCTGCAAGTAAGCAGTTTTGTGCCATGATGCCAGAATCAACAGCACCGATAAGTGTTAACTCGGTGAAATCAGCTTGAACATCAGGATTGATACTGGCGTGGCGCTGGTAATCAATGCAAAACACCAAAAACTCAGCAGCGCTTTCAACGTACCCTTGATTTCCGGCATATTGAGCTAATAGCGTGCGTTTTTCTTTGTCGGTCACGCGGATAATTGAGACGACTTGCAACATACTTGATGAAGACGCCGCAAGGCCAGCTTGTAGAATCGTTTCTAATTGTTCGCTCTCAATAGGTTGTGAGGTGAACTTTCGAATTGAGCGGTGATTGAGAATTGTTTGTATCGTACTGTTCATGGTGACTTAACATCCCCTGTTACATGTAAAGGCTGAAGCCTCACCTTAGCGATATTTAATGAGTCGGTAAACTATCTCAAAAGAAAAACAATGCTTAGCGCATAAGTGTGAAGATGAATAGAGAATACATCACTCGTTCTGCTTGAGAGCGTATATACTGTTTTTAGAATCAACAATTTAACTGCAGTGGAAAATATGAAAGAACTCATCGTTCATACAGTCACGGTGTTTATGGGCTTCTTTGCGATCATGAACCCCATCGCCAATGTTCCTATCTTTTTGAGTTTAACGGCTGATGAGGATAGAGAAACCGTGCGTTCCATGGCGCTTCGTTCGGTTTTTATTGCATTTGTCATCATTGCGATATTTTCGATTGCCGGTAAATTAATCTTTGATTTGTTTGGTATCACGCTGTACGCCTTGCGAATAACGGGCGGTATCTTGGTGTTTTTGATCGGTTTTAATATGCTTCAAGGTGATTCGACGCATCAGAAAACTAAAGAGAAAGCGTATTCTCCAGCGCAGCAGCAGGCGGCGTTGAGCATTGCCGTTTCTCCACTTGCAATGCCGATATTAGCAGGGCCTGGAACGATTGCTACCGCGATGAACTTTGCTACGGCGGGTGGTTTTGATCAAACCATTATTACCATCGTTTCTTTTGCTGTGTTGTGTGTTATTACCTATATATTGTTTTTATTTGGAGAAAAATTGGTCAAAGCAGTTGGACCGAGTGCTCTGAACGTCGTGACGAAAATGATGGGCTTAATCCTAGCGGTTATCGGTACTCAAATGTTTATTGATGGCGCGGGCGAAGCCTATAAAACTGTTTTCTCATAGGCGTCTCCATCTCGTCTAAATCCACACCTACATTTCTAGCTGGTGTGGATTTTTTGAACTTTAGTTTTCACTTTCTAAGAAAGAAATAAATAGACTTCACCTATTTCAATAATAAGAATATTCAATTGTTTTGATTGCACGAATTTCATTACTCTTTTGGCAAGAATAATGGGGGAAATATGGCAACAAAAGCAATTGTAGTGGAAGGTGGCGCGATGCGAGGTGTCTTCGCAAGCGGAGTGCTAGATGCATTTTTAGAGCAGAGCTATAAACCGTTTGATTTTGCCATTGGTGTATCTGCTGGCGCATCAAACTTGATTGGTTATTTGACCGACTATCCGCATCGCAGCATCAATGTCATTACTAAGCTGGCAACGAGTAAACGCTTTTTTGATCCGACTCGATTCGTTAAAGGTGGGGATCTCATTGATGTGAAGTGGTTGTTTGAAGAGTCTAATCGTTTGTATCCCGTCGATGAAAATAAACTGTTTAATGGTATTCCTTTTCTGGCAGCGACGACGAATGTAGATACAGGACAGGCAGATTATTATCGCGTGACGCGTGATAATTTTCATCATGCGATTGAAGCGACAACAGCGTTACCCATTGCATACAAGCATACCCCTTGTTTTTCTGGAGGCTGCTATACCGATGGCGGGGTGGCAGATTCTATCCCAGTGCGAGAGGCCTATCGTCGTGGGGCTCGCGACATAACCGTTGTGCTTTCTCACCCGCTAAATTATGCCAAGAAGCCAGTAAAAACCACATGGCTGATGAAGAAGTTATTTGCCGAACATCCTAAAATGGCGGACGCGATGTTAAGACGTGCAGATAACTACAATCAATCGTTGGAATTTATTCGTAACCCTCCACCGGGAACGCATGTCAGAGTGATTGCACCACCAGATAATTTTCCTGTTCAGCGCTTATCAATGCGACAAACCGTTCTATTGGAAGGTTATGAAATGGGGCTTATTGAAGGGCGGGCTCATTTGGCTAATTTGTCAGGTGTTCATGGTTTAGATCGGAAAACTGCCATTTTTGCGTTTGATAATGAAAGAGCCTCATAGCGAGGCTCTTTTTACTTAACATTCAAAGGGCGATTTAGTTGACTTTATCCCAAGCCATTTCCCAGTGTGAACCTGTTCCTGGTTCGTATTGGTTTGCGCTTTCTTTCCACTGTACACAGTAACCAGAGTATGGGAAGGGTTTACATTGGTAAATGGCACCGTCGCTTGCAAGCACTTTTGTGCCCGCCGTGTAGCTAGATAGCCCTTCAGGGAAGACAAAATCGTACTCGCCAGATGGTGGTGGCGTTACTGACTCTTCTTTTAAGTGAAAGTCGAGCGTTTGCTGATCCACCAAGTTGCCATCTTTGTCTTTAATACGAGTCACTAGCATATGGTGACCAGGCTCTGATTTGCTTAAAGCGAGCGATACAGCCTCCACCGAGCCGTCTTTCATTTCGTCTGCCCAGCTTGCAAGTGGCTCACGGTGGTGATTGTACACGGTGAGTTCTGCGTTTAAATCGCCTTCAGCAGTTAGTGTCAGCTCCAACGTTGTCGGTGTTGACTCAATAATATATTCGTCTGCTAAGCCATCTACTGTGAGTGAGTACTCTGGAGCGGGAGTTTCTATCTTGTAGCCGATTTCTACACGCTCAAGGCCGCTATTAGCTTGCAGGTACACCGGGTTAGTACCATAAACAGGAGTGAATTTATCCTCGGCATACTGTCCAGCTTGCAGTTTAGTTTGCTCTTGGTTGATCTTCGTTGCTAGAGCGTAAGACCAATTTTTCGCTTTGCCCATGACTGCATCGGTAATTTCTAGCTCGGTTCGATAAGCTATGTTTTCACCCGCCTGATCAAATACGCGTGTATAAACCGAATCTCCAACATTTAAATCCATCGTCGGAATAATTTGACCGCCTTGCGTCCAATCTGGAATGACTGGACTGTCACCATCAAATTTCACATCGATCACGTTATAAAATGAAGCCGCTGTGTCGCCAACATCCCATACCGCCAGAATGACGTGATACCCCTCTCGCGTAGGCACATTACATTGATGGCTCACCTGTTTTGGAGGTTGAACCATATTGCCGTCGACTACACAGAAAGGAGTCAGATCAAACGAGTCGCGTGATAGTGAGGCATTTGGGTTCCAATCAGGTTTGGTGATGTAATATTTCCAGTCACGCGTCACATGGTTAGCTGTAAATGTCCATTCAAAAGTCTGTGTACCTGATTGAATAGGACGTTTAACCCAGCGGTCGGCAGTTTGTTCATCAAGAGCGGCAGCTAGAGCGGTTTCGGCACTTGCTATTTTTCCATCGCGAGGCCCTGTTTGTGGAAAACCATCAGGACCTTCAACACTTTGTGGCTCGTATTGAATGGCACCGCAGTTATTATTTTTTTCTTTAGTATCAGGTGTTGGATACTTACATAGTGCCGCGCGACTTGCAGCGACACCATCATTGGTTTCTGATACGTAGCCGTGAGCCGCAGCACTTGAGCTAATGCTTGCAAGTGCTAATGCAAGTACGGATTTGGTTGGAAAGGATTTCATCACATGTCCTCTGTTATGGCTGACAAATTAATGTCACACCTCGGCGCATGCTGAGCACGAAGCAACGCTGCATGAATCCATACATTTGGATAATGTAGTGTTGCAACATGGTAACCCCGCTATCATGAGCATTACTTTTGATGATGGAATGCTGACAGACCGGAAGCTTTGCGTCCCACCCTTTCGAATGGTTTGCCGAAATGTGATTGAGCAGCCAAAATTTAGCTCAAGAATTTACATGTGGAAAAGTAAACGACACTGACATGGAATCATGTTCTCAAATTGAAAGGTAACGGTACGCCAACCTCATTGATATTGTGCTGTTTTGTTTCTAAGGTATTGGTTTTGATGTTGTTTTGTCTTTTTTGATAGCTGGAGTGAATGAGTGATTGGTTGTTGGGTCGAAGGTAGGGAAGGGGCAATATTAAGGATAGAAGAAGCACCGTTTAAAGGGCGGAATATACCGCCCTCTGAATCATTTTATTTAGGCATAATGA
>Ga0215265_1090_pt1 | contig 14144 bp, 14 predicted proteins | sample JAMX8_100Endo3_C_FD_182615 | JGI IMG/M metagenome (GOLD analysis project Ga0215265, IMG submission 182615) | Enriched cells of freshwater protists from Biology Centre CAS, Ceske Budejovice, Czech Republic - JAMX8_100Endo3_C3 | ecosystem: Environmental > Aquatic > Freshwater > Unclassified ... | reverse complement strand
GGCTTGCTCCTCAATCAAGCTCGCACGTGCGCTAGCTAAATTGGCTTCGGCTTGCAAAACCGACGCTTCGTAGTTGTCACTTTCAATCGTGAACAGCACTTCTCCTCGTTTCACGATCCCACCCGTTACAAAATTAGGGTGCCAACTTATCACTTCACCACTGACTTGCGCGGAAAGGTGTGTTTTTTCAAAAGGGACTAACTCACCATGGCTGGTTATCACCACTTTATGATCGGTAGGAAAAAGAGAAGAAGCCTGAACGGTAGGCTCTGTAATGGCATCTTTAGTTGACTCTTTTTCCGGAGTTGTCGCGGCGATTGCGGCATATCCTGCATAAGAGCCACCAACGACAACGAAAGGTAAAAGCCAACGTAATACGGGTTTTGCTAACATCGAAAATCCTTTTTTATTGTTGTTTTCATCACCATGCTTTTATTAAATCTTTGACTCCCTGTAAGCATGATGGTAAGGGAATTACATTTGAATAGACGTCAAAGCAGCGCGTACCTTGCTTTTTCGGTTGCTAACTACAGAGTTATTGCCAATTCAAAGTTAATAAAATTAACAAAAAATTAACCAACTTCGCAAGTTGCCCTGACTTAACTCTTCTTTTAAATAGCAAGGGACGTGCCAGGCATTTATTTATTAAAATTCAAATAGTTATTATTACTCAACTATTTTAACCAGTGTGCTATTGGTCATAATCACCAGATATTAGTGATTATGACCAATTCAGACACAATCATAATTAAAATAAATGATTATCTGCGTTCAAAAAGGTGAACTTAATCCCGAGAACATGACAATTCATTGATTAATAGCCCGTTATCCAACCTTGTTGGATGCACGCTGCGGCAACTTAGGTCTATAATTTCTGATAAGTAACACTCTGTAAGACAAGGAAATGTACTTTGTTACATACACTCGCTAAGCTGCTCTTCCCTTCTTTATTCACAATTTTATCGGCATGTTCATCCGTGTCATTGAACGACCCCAGTGAAAAATCCACTAGCTTCCAACTTGGGTATCAAGGTGACTCTGTGCTTGCACAGTACTTTGAAGCTTACGGGAAAGACCCAAAGTCAATAACTGGCTTTTCCCCGTTAAATCAAGGACACGATGCCCTTCTTGCTCGCACCTCTTTAATCGAGTCCGCACAAAAAAGCCTTGATCTTCAATACTATATTTACCGTGGTGACGAAACGAGTCAGCTAATAACGTGGCGCTTGTATGAAGCGGCAAAGCGTGGAGTCCGAGTAAGGCTGTTGCTTGACGATATGCAAAAGCGAAACGATGACGTGATGGCTGCCCTCAATGCACATCCTAATATCGAAATCCGCTTATTCAATCCGCATCAGTATCGCGACTCCCGCTGGTTCGCTCTTGCTAGCGATTTTGAACGTCTTAATCGTCGTATGCATAATAAGTCTTTGATTGCAGACAGTGTTTCTGCCATTGTCGGGGGTAGGAATATCGGCAATGAGTACTTTTCTTTTGAATCACAGGTCGAATTTGGTGATTTTGATCTACTGCTCTATGGTAAGGCGGTACAACAAACTGCAGATCAGTTCGACCTCTACTGGAATAGCGCCTATGCGATACCAATGGAATGGATAACACCGGACTCACAGCAAATTACCGACCTGGCGATTCAAAAGCAGGTCGACAAACTCCAGCTAGAGGAAAAGTTCTCAACCGGCCGTTATGACTTCACTAAACTGGATATGTACCAAGCTCTCAAACAAGGCAATCTCAAGCTCTACTGGGGAGAAGCAAAAGTATGGTTTGACTTACCCGATAAAGTTGCGACCCGAGAGAGCCAACTTATTGATAATTTAACGGAGCTGGTTAAAAGTGTTGAACATTCATTTGTTCTTATCTCACCCTATTTCGTCCCAACCGAAGTCGGCACACAAGCATTGAGTAACGCGGCCAAGCGAGGCGTTGATATCACGATTGTGACCAATAGTCTCGCCTCTAACGACGTGTTTGCCGTGCATGGTTGGTACGCAAAATATCGAACAGACCTACTCGAAGCTGGGGTCAAGCTATGGGAAGTAAAAGCGAGCGCGAAACTCAAAAGCAAGTGGAGCCTCACGGGGAGCAGCAGAGCAAGTTTACACGCAAAAGCAATGACGATTGATGACAAAACGCTGTTTGTTGGCTCGATGAACTGGGATCCACGTTCAGCCGCTTTGAATACCGAAATGGCCGTTGTTATCGAACAGCCAGAATATGTGCAAATGTTTCTAGAACAACTGCCGAATCAATTGTCGAATAACGCCTATGCCTTAACTCTACGCGACGGAGACATTGTCTGGACTGACATAAAAACAGGCAAAGAATATGATTCTGAACCAGAGGCCGGAGTATGGCGAAAAATGGGCGCTTGGTTCTCCGGCATATTGCCAATTGAAGATCAGCTATAACAATTGCCAATGTTTCAAAACCTCCCCGATAAAGCAATACAAGAATGGACACTAGATTTGGGGAAACACAATAAATACAAGGAAGTTCAATGTCAGCACAATGGAACGAGTACTATCAGAAAATTTTAAACCAACCTCACCGCCCAAACGTAGAAAATGCCGTAAACCTACTGAAACTCGAGAGCAAAGTCGCTCTTGATATTGGCTGCGGAATAGGTCGAGACAGTCATTTTCTCCTCGAACAGGGGTTTAACGTTCACGCATTTGATAGCCATGAAGATGCAGTAAAAACTTGTTTAACACGCTTTGAAGGCCACAAGCGTTTCTCAATTTCACAGTGCTGTTTTACTGAGTTTGACTATCCTCAATGCAGCCTGGTTATCGCGAATGCCAGTTTGTTCTTTTGCCCGGACGAAGGCTTTGAGCAAGTTTGGACCAAAATAGACAGTGCCTTACAACCTGGCGGTATCTTTTGCGGTGATTTCTTAGGAGTAAAAGACTCCTGGGTTGCATCAGAAATGCATCCGAACATTACCGCATTAACGAAAAAGGAAGTGGAAAGTTTATTCGAGGATTACGAACTCATTTCATTGAATGAAAGAGATGAAGACGGAGCCACGGTAGTCGGAAGCCCAAAACACTGGCACATGTTTAGTGTGACCGCTCGCAAGCGCTAAAAGCGGTCTCTCAAGAAAGCAGCACTTCAAATCAGTGCTGACATCAGTAATTCGTATCACACAAACGGGGTCCCCGTTCCAATTCGTGACGACTTGTAAATGGCCCACTTGTGGCATGCTTTCGCCATGCTCTCGATACCAAAGCTCCATACTGCAAGAGGCGGTTTTCTGTCCAATTCGAACCAAATCGGCGCATACGTTGGCGTTGTATTCATCGGCACAATAATAGTCAGCACTAACTGATGGTACGGCTGCTCTTTGTTCTGGTGACAATAATTTTAGATACTGCTCTAAGTGATCCTTAGCTCGCGCGTCCATGCTCACTCCATTAATCATAAATTCGCAAGGAGGATAAAAGATATCACGGCAAATAACCACCAGGAACAAACTGAAAAACAACAAGAATATGACTTTTACGTAGACGACAATTATTTCTTTTGTAATAACTTTGCTAAACGTTTGTGCTATTTGCTATTGTTGCATGGTCTATCTGTACTCTTCTCGTGAAAGGACGTTTTATGCGCTTATTTATTGGTATTTTTTTCTCGCTGATACTTGCCTTGCCGACGATGGCATCGGACGAAAAGTATTCAGAATCGGATCTGTTAGATAGACCATTAATGGAACGCTATATTTTAGATGAGCTAAAAGCACTGCGTCAGGACTATCAGAGCCTAGAAAAACGAATGATCACAGAGATCACCGACCGCGAGCTGACGGTTGCGGATAAATCGTTGAACTATGCCAACGTGACCGTAACCTACTTCTTCTACATCATCGCAGGTGTCGCATCGCTGATCGCCTTTGTAGGCTGGCAATCTCTGCGTGAGTTTAAACACAACACCAAAGAGATGGCGGATAAACGATTAGAAAAGATCGCCCAAGAATACGAGAAGAAATTTGTAGCACTGGAGCGAGATTTAAAACGCAAAACTCGAATTATCAGTGAAAACAATAAAGAAATTGAGAAAATCAACGAGATCCATAACTTATGGTTGCGTGCGCAAAGCTCACAAACACCAGAGCAACGTATTGAAATCTATGATGAGATCTTGCTGATTCGCCCAGGTGATTTAGAAGCGTTGACTTACAAAGCAGACGCCGCGATGGAAATCAACGAATACCACTGGGCACTGAGCATCTGTAACCGCGTACTTGAAGTCGATTACACCAATGGTCCTGCACTGTATCAACGTGCTTGTGCATACTCTCGTCTTGGCATTGAAGAGCAAGCCATTGAAGACTTGGAACGCGCTATTGAATACAGCCCATCTATTCGTGATTTGCTTGCCGAAGAGCGAGACCTCGAATTGCTGCATGGTAACGAGCGCTTTGAAAAGCTCTTACACCTAGCAAACGAATAATGGAATGAACAGCATGAGTAGTCACTTTAACTTAGAAGACGCCAGCCAAGTGTTGGTTGGCGCTTTTGCCCTCGCCGTCCCCATCTCTTTTTCTGAAGAGGCGTGGCGACTGGGTGAAAGCTTGCCAATGGCAAACCTGCTCATGCTGTTAAGCCTTTCTGTCATTTTCCTCAGTTTTTTCGCCTATCAAAGCGTGTTCCAAAGCCACATCAAAAATCGCGTATCCATTTTTATTTTTCGTGTGGTTATCGCGTACCTCATTGCGGCCGTTGTGGTGGCGTTAGTTCTTTTCTGTCTTGATAAGCTGCCACTAATGAATGAGCCTTTGGTTGCGATAAAACGGGTCATCGTCATCACAATGCCGGCGTCAATGGGTGCGATTGTGGTGGACAGTTTCGACAAAGAATAGGAATAACACCTACTCTTCTAACGTTAAGTTAGAACCCGAGTGGTCTTTGCCTAACACATCTTCTGGGTTTCGCAGTGCGCAGGTTTCTAACGACAAACACCCGCAGCCAATGCATCCGCCCAAATCGTTTTGCAGGGCTTTGAGCTTTTGAATTTTTTGCTCCAACTGTTCATGCCAATGGCTCGCCATGACTTCCCATTGCTGTTTGTTTGGCGCTTGATGTTTCGGCAGCTCATCTAGCGCATGTTTGATTTCTTCTAACGACAACCCCACTTGCTGCGCCGCTTTAATCACCGCAACACGGCGCAAAACGCTGCGGTGGTAGCGGCGCTGATTGCCTTGATTTCTCCAGCTCGAAATCAGTCCTTTTTGTTCATAAAAATGCAGGGCAGAGACCTTCACTCCGGAACGTTTTGCCACTTCTCCTACGCTGATTTCCATCCTTGACTCCCTGTGTGTCAATTTTGTTAAAAAAATGCTTTACCTCAAGTTTACTTGAGGTTTTAAAGTTGCACCATCTTAATTAACGCTAAACCTAGATGGTCTCGAAATAATGCGTTCGGAATGAACAAGTTGGTCGACAAACACAGCACCGTTATAGGTCAACGTTTTGAAATCCAAAGGGAACTTGAGGCAAACATAATGAAAAATAAAACTCAGCCGTACTTAGCAGGCCGCTTCTTCGACAGTATCTCATCTGGCTTGTTCATGATGGCACTGCCATGGGTCATGCTTTCCGAGCCCAAAATGGGCACATTCGTCGCTTTAGTTTCTCTGAGCTGCACCGCGATTTCTTTTCTAGCAACGCCTTTCTTTTCCACTTTAATTGACCGACATTCACGCAAAGTACTACTCGTGCTCAATCAATGGATTCAATCGGGTATGGCTTTGGTGGTGTTCATTGCTTATTGGTTAGGGTTTGAGTCACACTGGTTGCTGGCTTTTGCGCAATTGGTGTATTGGGTTTCGAGTAATTTTGCATGGACGACCAACAATGCCTTCACCCAAGAAAATTATCAGCACCATGAGTATGCGAAAATTTCGGGTCAGCAAGAAATTGTAATGCAATCCACGACCCTCGGAGCTGGCGCGTTGGGTATTGTTTTGCTTGAAATGTGGGGCATGAAAGAGTTTGCTTTGTTTGCGGCCAGCGCCTCTGCGTTAGCAGCGATGTTCTATATTCTGACGCCTTATACTCAACAATTAAGGGCATCAAAATCCGTTGCTTTCATCGCGCAACTCAAAGAGAGCAAACAAATATTCCGTCTCGAACCCCGATTTTATGGCTTTATTCTGCTCTCTTGCCTCTCTTATCCTGCATTGACGTATTTGAGCAAACTGGTGCCGATTTGGTTTTCTGAACAAGGCATCTCTGGCGATTGGTTTGCAGGGTTCAACATCAGTTTTGGCCTCGGCTCGTTGCTAACCGGCTTCATTGTCACCAAAGTGCTAAGCCGTGCCTCCCATAGCCACATTATGTTTGCTTCGATGGTCATGGTATCTCTGGCGTTTATCGGAATGAGTTTTGCGATAAGCCCGTTGACCATCTTATTGTTTACAGCTCTGTTTGGTGTGTTTAACGCACTAAATCGCATTGCAAGAGTCAACTGGATGCATCACACCGTAGCGGTTCATCAACGTGGTCGTGTTGATGGCGGCATCAGCATGTTTTCCACCACCATTCAATCTCTCAGTTATGTATTAATCGCGATGTTGAGTCATTACGAGCTAACACAATACGGTTTTGCAATAGCAGCTGTTGTCATGGTGTTAGCAGTGGTATTGATGGGATTACTCAGCCGAGACGTCGAGCAGTTTAACGACATGCCCCTTCATGCAGCGGCAAAGTGAAGCATAGAAGTTGAGAAATTGAAAAAGCGAGATAAGAAGATAACCAAAATCGTCTTCCTAACTTTCTACACCAGTACTTTTTCCTCTATCGCTCATCAGCAAGGTTGGGTATTCTGAGGTGACCAACATGAGCAGAAGGAATTCGCAGTGAACTTAAGACAATTGGAAGTCTTTTACGCCATTATGCAAGCAGGAACGGTGTCTGGTGCTGCTCGCTTACTGCACGTTTCCCAACCTAATGTCACTCGAGTTCTCGCCCATACTGAACAACAACTGAGCTTCGCTTTATTTGAGCGTGTAAAGGGGCGTCTCGTTCCCACTCAAGAAGCCAAAGCCTTATTGCCAGAGGCAGAAAAGGTCTATCAACAACTCGGACAATTTCGCTCTCTGACCAACAAAGTCAAACAGGGAACTCAACATTTACGAGTCGGTGCCCCGCCTGTTTTGGCTGCGCACTTGTTAGCGCCGACTGTCGCGTTGTTGTCGAAAGAACACGGCATCTCCTTTGAGCTCTTAACGGCCAATCGCGATGAGCTGTGCTCCGGGTTGCTGAAACATGAATTGGATGTCGCCATCGTGTTCGGTGAAGAAACACCACCAGCGATCATGGGGCACGTATTATTGAAAGAAAACTTAGCACTGATCGCTCCTAAAAGCGCAGCGATACCCGTAGAAAAGACCGTCATTTTAGAAGAACTCATCAGTCACGATTTACCCATTATCGGTTTAGATAGTCGAGACCCTCTGGGCTTGCTGTTGCATCAAACCTTGTCAGCGCGTGACGAGCATTATCAACATGCCATCACCGTACGCAGCTACTCCGCGGCGGCTGAACTGGTGAAACACCAAGCAGGGTTCGCCATTGTAGACCCATGGACCGCAAAACAATATTGCCAAGATGATGCCGTATCCGTGCATGCTTTGGAGCCAAACATGTCCTTCTCTGTCTCTATTTTATTCGCAGAGCACACACCTCAATCCATTGCGACAAAGCAATTTATCACCGCCCTAAAACAACAGATGGTTTAAAGGTATAACTTGAAGTTATACCTGCCTAACAAATAAGCATTCGGTTTCCTAAATCAGTCTGGCTACATTAATGAGCAATAACAATGACGAAGGGAACCATCATGCAAATTGCTCAACCTTACCTACTCTTTCTTGGCGATGTAACCGATCCACTCGCAGCAAAAACCGCGCGTGGCATTTACCAATGGCGACCTGAGATTTGTCTTGGCCAAATCCGCCTGACGCCAGAAACCGTATCGCTTGGTTTAACCGACATGACACTACAACAAGCGCAGCAGCAAGGAGCAAAAACGCTGGTACTTGGCACAGCAAACCCGGGGGGAGTCATTCCCGAAGCTTGGCAAGCAACCTTACTTGAAGCGGCAGAAATGGGATTTGAAATTGCATCGGGCATGCACCAACGTCTGGCGGAGTTTACTCCTCTTGCCGATCTAGAACGACGCGGATTAACCAAACTGTATGATGTTCGCCATTATGATGCCCCGCTCAAGGTCGGCAATGGCAAAGCACGCGCAGGCAAGCGAGTACTTACTGTAGGGACAGATTGCTCCGTGGGCAAAATGTACTCTGCTCTTGCCATTGAGCATGCATTAAAGCGTAAAAACTGTCGCGCAGAGTTCAAAGCAACGGGTCAAACGGGAATTCTCATCGCAGGCAGTGGCATTTCAATTGATGCCGTAGTTGCCGATTTTATCTCCGGCGCAGTAGAAGCGATCAGCCCCGACTTCACCGACCACGATTGGGACATCATCGAAGGGCAAGGTTCGTTATTTAATCCTTCGTTTGCTGGCGTAAGTTTGGGCTTACTTCACGGCGCACAAGCGGACGCTCTGGTACTGTGCCATGAGATTGGTCGCCCGCACATCCGCAACTTACCACATGCGAGCTTGCCAACCATTGAACAAACGATAGAAGCGAATCTGGCCGCTGCTCGCCTGACAAATCCAAAAGCTCAATTAGTGGGTATTTGCTTAAACACTTCGGCGATCAGCGAAGAAGATGCTGCCCAGTTATGCCAGGATTGGAGCGACAAATATCGGGTGCCCGTCACCGACCCTGTGCGTTTTGGCGTAAATGCGGTTGCTGATAGGCTCCTTACGATTTAAGAAACATTTACGGTTTAGAAAATAACTGCGGTTTAGGGAAAACTAGTGAGATGAAAATTCATGTAGAACCCGTCACGATTGCTATGGCGACACCATTTCGCATCTCTCGCGGCAGTCGGACAGAGTGCCACGTAGTCCGCGTGACAATTGAACACCGGGGCATGACCGCCCAAGGTGAATGCACGCCATACCCTCGTTATGGTGAATCGGTTGAATCGGTGATTAAGGCGATTTCTCACGCCGCGCATGAACTGCAAAGTTTGTATGCCAAAGGCGAAGCTGATGTCATGGTTCTCAAAAGCCAGCTTCAATCGTTATTGCCCGCAGGGGCGGCAAGAAATGCATTGGATTGCGCCCTTTGGCATCTTCACGCGCTTTTGAGCCACAAGCAACAGGTTCACGACCTCTTTACGTTACCCGAGGCGATTGTGACGGCGATGACGATTTCTATCGACACGCCGCAAGCGATGGCCAAACAGGCGCAAGCTTACGTTAGTCAAAGCGCAAAACTGCTAAAGGTAAAACTGGATGGTGAAAACGTGATTGAGCGCGTTGCAGCAGTACGCGATGCCGCGCCGCACGTACAAATTGTCTTAGATGCGAATGAAGCGTGGCAAAACCTCGACCTCGCGACGGTATTTGCTCAACTCGAACCGTTTAATATCACCATGATCGAGCAACCGTTGCCACAAGACTGCGACGACGTACTCGCTAGCATTCCGCACCCCATTCCACTTTGCGCCGATGAAAGTTGTCACACCAGAGAGCAATTGCATCAACTGCTTGGCAAATATGAAATGGTGAACATTAAGCTAGATAAAACGGGCGGGCTCAGTGAAGCATTATTGCTGGCCGACGATGCAAAAAAACTCGGTTTTAGCCTCATGTCCGGTTGTATGTTGGGGACGTCGCTGGCGATGCGTGCTGCGTTACCCATTGCTGCTCAGGCGAGCGTTGTCGATCTTGATGGCCCGGTGTTGCTCGGACAAGATGTAACGCCGAGCTTAGTTTATCGCGACGGCGAAATCGTTCTTTCCAAATAGCCTAAACAATCCAGAGGTTTTGATCGAAAAGTCAGAACCTCTGAGTTTATGATCTCGATTAAAAAACAATCAGCCCCATCATGAAATAAGTCACATAAATTATACGGTTATTACGGCATGCTAAGATTACAGTAGTCCAAGAAGGTGGTCTTATGCATCGAGTCATCCGGAAAATGACATGGAAGACGAATAGGCGGTAATCCCGCCCTACTCCAATGCAGTGCGTGGGTTTCTCTAACAACCCACTTCCTAGCAATTCGTAGGTTTTTCACGCCATCTTGCAAGGAGGCTCTATGCCTATAAACAAAATACGCAATATCGCTTTCGTCGGCCAAACCGGGACCGGTAAAACCACGCTGATAGAAAAACTGCTCTTCACCTGCGATGCCACTCACCATTTAGGCAGCGTAGAAAAAGGCGATACCGTTACCGACTTCGACCCTCAATCCATCCAATATCAACACAGCATTGAAGCAACGCCAGTCGCACTGCGCTGGAATAAACATCGGCTCAATATCATCGACACTCCGGGACAAAACGAGTTACTTGGCCGTACGATCAGCGTCTTTCCTGCCGTTGAAACATCCGCCCTTGTCATCGACCCTCAAACCCCACTAAACCAAACTTCCGATCGCTTATTCACCTTTGCTAAAGAGCAGCAAAAATGTCAGATGATCATCATCAATAAGCTCGATAACCACGGTAGTCAGTTAGAAAGATTGATGGAGAACATCGTTGAGCATTTTGGGGACCACTGCTTGCCGATCAACTTACCTTCGGCTGACGGGGAATCTGTAGTTGACTGCTATTTCGAACCAGAATTGGGACGAGAAACCTTACTTGCGACGGTAGATGAAGCTCATGAGACCTTGATTGACCAAGTTATCGAAGTCGATGAAGAACTGATGGAACTGTATCTGGAACAAGGCTCCGAACTCACCGCAGAGCAACTGCATGATCCGTTTGAAGAAGCACTGAGAACTGGACATGTGATTCCGGTCTGTTTTGTCTCAGCACAAACCGGCGCGGGCATCGAGCTTCTGCTTCGTACCTTGGCGGAGATCATGCCCATGCCAAACGAAGGTAACCCTCCTCTATTGGAAAAGAACGGCAAAAAAATCAAAGTAAATTGCGAAACTTTAGAGCACACCGTCGCACACGTGTACAAAGTCAGCGTCGACCCATATATGGGAAAACTTGCCTACTTACGTGTGTATCAGGGTGAAATCAATGCGGGCAGCCAGCTTTATATTGGCGAAAGCAACAAGGCATTTAAAGTTGGGCACTTATATCAACTGCAGGGCAAAGATAGAACCGAGATCCCTCGCGCGCTTGCCGGCGACTTCTGCGTTTTAGCCAAAGTGGATGATCTCGAATTCGATTCAATCGTTCATGACTCTCACGAAGAAGATGGTGTTCAACTCAAGACGTTGGACCTTCCTGACTCCATGTATTCTTTGTGCTTGAAGCCTCTTAAGCGTGGAGATGAGCAAAAATTAGGCGATATACTGAATAAAATCGCCAGTGAAGATCCTTCGCTGCGCATCGAACATCGCGCTCGCACCAACGAAACCATCATCAGCGGCCAAGGGGAGTTTCACCTCAAAGTCGCATTAGAAAAGATGGCTAACGTGTACAAACTGGACGTCGAAACCTGCCAACCAAGCGTAGAATACTTTGAAACCATCACCAAGCCTGCCGAAGGGCATTATCGACACAAAAAACAAAGTGGCGGTGCAGGCCAGTTTGGTGAAGTGCAATTGAAGGTTCGTCCACTCGAACGTGGCGCTGGATTTAAGTTCATCAACAAAGTGGTGGGTGGCGCCATTCCAACCGCGCTTATTCCCGCGGTCGAAAAAGGTATTTTACAAGTACTCGAAGAAGGGGCGATTTCTGGCAACCCAATCAAGGATGTGGAAGTCACCGTTTATGACGGTAAATATCACTCCGTCGATTCAAAAGAAATTGCGTTTGTCATCGCAGGTAAGAAAGCCTTTTTAGATGCGATCAACAACGCTGATCCTATTGTGTTAGAGCCCATTGTCCAAATGGAGTTACACGTCCCAACCACAAACGTCGGTGACGTGTCTGGGGATTTGTCAGGTAATCGAGGATTAATAGAAGGCACCGAACCGATTGATAGCCAATTCACGTTGTTGAAAGCCAAATCGCCAGTAAACGAGTTGCAAGATTACGCTCGTCGATTGCGAGCTATCACGGGTGGTGAAGGCAGTTTTAGTATGACTTTAAGCCATTACGAGCCCGCGCCACCAGCAGTGCAAAAACAAGTCTGCCAAGGCAGTGCTCAACAAGGTTAATTCCCTACGATTAAAATCAATCATACAAATAAAAAAGCGCCCTCATTTTGAGGGCGCTTTTAGGTAAATTAAAATTTATTTATCGAGAGACAAACCGATCTGACTGATTTTGCTTTCAAACTCTTCGATGCTGTTCGCTTTGTAAGTCGGAGCACCGTTAAAGTAGCGCGGTTTCTCTGGCAGCATCGCATTTTTCAGCTCTTGTTCTTGGTCGATATTGTCATGGTAAACCGTTACACGATTTGGAATATCCTGCTTTATTACAGCCATATTGGTTCTCCTTGTTTAAATCGAATATTAAGCGTAGAACGTGGTTAACGATGCGTAAAAGCCACTGTGCAAAATTTAGACACCAGCGACAATTTTATACTCAAACCATTGCAATATTTTGTTTCAATGTTCTCTTTAAGTATTCTTGGAGCACACACCTTTCGCGTTTAAGGTAAGTGAAGATTCCACCATCAAAAGACAGGATGTCTCATGTCAAAGCAAGAGCTTAACCAGATGGGCAGTGCCAAAGTTTATCTGGTAGAAAAACACGGCATTTCATTCATTGAAAAGCAACAGGTAGAACAGGTTGAGGTCGCTTTTTATCAACACCAGGCTAAACCATTCAATGAACTTGGCATTCTTGTCCCTGAGCTCATTGATTACGATCACCAACAAAATACGTTACGAATCGAGTATATCCCGCACTCTGTCAATCAAGAATTCCTGCTTGAAGAGCCCCGCGTGATAGAACAACTAGCTAAAATACATAGACTATCTCCGACATCAGATGGTGTTTATCATCCTCATCAGTGGACACAACCAGCCACTTCCCAAGCTTTAAACACGCTCAAACTAGACGCAAAAACAGAGCGGTTCTTTTATCAGCTACAAGAGCAATCCGGCCCGCTTTTCAACGCCAAAAATTTGATCTCTGGAGACACCAATGCCGGGAACTGGGGGCGACGAGATAATGGCGATTTGGTGCTGTTCGACTGGGAACGTTTTTCGACAGGGCATATCGCGATAGATTTAGCACCACTAGTCAAAGGCATGGGCACATTCGAAGATTATCTTGGTGTGGCGCATACCTATACCAAGACGGCAAAGCAAGGCGATGCGAGTAATTTAGCAAGAACGATTGCAATAGCTAAAACGTGGATGGTGGTAGAAGTGGTGAATATACTGGTCTCGAGACAGAACCCTCAGACCAGTAAATACATTGACTGGTTTAAACAAACCTTACCGAAATGGGCAAAAGATCTTAGCGCTCAGATGACGAATTAGGTTCGGATATTTGATACAAACGTCTTTCAGGCTCGGCACAAGAGGTTTCACAATTGCACACCTTATCAACACCGACATTATTCAATCCGCCACAACTCCCTTGAATACGCTTGTTGTGGAAAATGACGCCAAGCGACATCAACAAAATGATTGCGAGAAAACCAAGAAAGGTAAATAACCAAACCATATTAACCTGCCTTATTAGCCATCGTCTTTAGCCTAAGTATAGCAGGGCGAGATGTCACTTTAAGTAGCCCTGCTGGTGCTTTCGGTCTTGCCAGCAAGGAGGGTTTGGATTTTTTGCCACCACAACCACAGGAACCACAACCGCCTTTTGACTTGTGAGCATTTTTCTTATGATTGTTTGAGGGACGACCTTGAGACGGCTCAATGAGAGGCTCTCTTGGAACCGCAAGTACATCTTCCAGTGAGCTACGGGTAGAAAGCCTGAATACTTGCGTGCCACTACGAAGTAATTTGGCTAGTGCGCGTTCACCGATATTTCGTACAAGTACAGCATCCACATTGTACTCTTGCAGAGACTGAATTAACTGAGACTTCGCATTGCAACCTGCTTGTGGCATCGAAGCAATGTTCGCTAAGTTTTTTAGCATACCGTCAGTATCAGAATAAATAGCAATAT